>Ga0209542_10004988_pt1 | contig 26896 bp, 25 predicted proteins | sample RifCSPhighO2_01_FD_184028 | JGI IMG/M metagenome (GOLD analysis project Ga0209542, IMG submission 184028) | Soil microbial communities from Rifle, Colorado - Rifle CSP2_plank highO2_0.1 (SPAdes) (version 2) | ecosystem: Environmental > Terrestrial > Deep subsurface > Rock core/Sediment ...
GTAATTTTTTAATTTAAAATTTACAATGAATTTTCAATGATTTAATGCTCCAATATCTGAGAATTAAGAAATTTGAGCATTGATTGAAAATTGAAAATTGAAAATTGAAAATTTATTTAGGATCCGATCACCGAGGTTTCGAGCTTAAGGAAAAGCTAAAACAAAAATTGACCGAATGGGGCCATGACTACGAAGACGTGGGGCCTTTCGAGTACAATAAGGACGATGATTATCCGAAATTCGGCGAAGCGGTGGCCAAAAAAGTTGTCGGACAGCCGGGTAGTCGGGGGATAGTTATTTGCGGTTCAGGGGTGGGTATAGGCGTTACGGCCAATAAGACAGATGGTATCAGGGCAGGAACCGTTTCAAGTCCGGATCAGGCCGAAGCTGCCGTTCACGATGAAGATATGAACGTTCTTTCTTTGTCGGCCGATTTTTTAACCGAGGAGAAGGCCTTGGAGATAGCCAGATCTTTTATTACCGCGAAGTATGGCGAAGCGGAAAGATATGAGCGTCGTCTCAACGAAATTAAAGAGGTTGAGGCAGCTAATTAATAAAATTTCGGATAAATAAAAAGGGTTTTAATAAAACCCCTGCATCGCCTTTATATATAAGTAGAATATGTAGTTAGCCGCAACATACGTCAGGAAAACTACCAGTAGGCCTAATAGAGCCCCCACCGTCCACAGTATTACGCGTCTTGGGGTAGCCCCAAGCCCATCCAGCCAATCCGCGACCCTCTGAGTGATACCCCTGAACACAGATTATCTCCAGATATTTTAAATACAGCTGAATCAAGTCTTGCATATAAAATAGTTTATAACAAGTTAAACAGATCAACATGCCATATGGCGACATTAAAAAAATTATAGAAGGGGATGTCTCGGTTGAACAAAACGACTTAGAACTCCATAGCCGGGACACCAGTATTTTTAAGGTTATGCCGAAAGCCGTTGTTTACCCGAAGAATTCATCCGATATCCGGAAATTAGTAAAATGGGCCTCCGAAAATAAAAAAAGCGATCCTTCTTTGTCCCTGACTGCTAGAAGCGCCGGTAGCGATATGTCGGGCGGACCTTTGAATGAGTCGGTGATAGTCGACGTAACTCGTTATCTAAAAAATATTATTGAAATTGGAAATGATTTCGCTATAACAGAGCCGGGCGTATATTATCGAGATTTTGAAAAGGAAGTTGCCAAACAGGGATTACTTTTCCCCCCATATCCCGCTTCTAAAAATATCTGTGCTATGGGCGGAATAGTTGCCAATAATGCCGGCGGTGAAAAATCTCTGGAATATGGTAAGACCGAGAGATATGTCGAGGAGCTTAAAATAGTCTTGTCGGATGGAAACGAGTATACGCTTAAGTCCTTGAATCTAAATGAGCTTGAACAGAAAAAGTCCGAACAAACTTTTGAAGGAGAAGTATATCGGTCAATGCATCGACTCGTTGATTCCAATTCCGAGCTACTTAAAAAATCAAAACCAGATGTGTCAAAAAATTCAGCCGGGTATTATCTTTGGAACATATGGGACGGCAAAACCTTCGATTTGACCAAATTGTTTGTCGGCTCTCAAGGCACTCTTGGAATAATCACCCAGGCCAAGCTCAAATTAGTGAAACCCAAAGAGCATTCGGCCCTCGTTGTCATGTTCTTAAAAGACCTTAGATCATTAGGAGATATTGTGATGACTACCCTCAAATATAAACCGACCAGTCTTGAATCGTATGACGACAAGACATTTTCCGTGGCGATGAAGTTCTTGCCTCAATTAGTCGGTCAGCTTGGCGGTAATTTAATAACCTTATTCTTTAAATTTATTCCCGAGCTGATGATGGTATTGACCGGTGGCGTTCCCAAGCTTGTTCTGATTGCTGAATTTGAGGGCGATGACGAAGTGTCAGTCAGGGAAGCGGCCGATAGAACTCAAAATGAGATCGTCTCCAATTTTAAATTAAAAACTCATATTGTTATCAAAAAATCGGAAGCGGAAAAATACTGGACGGTTCGTAGAGAAAGCTTCAATCTTCTTCGCAAGCATGCCGGCACTAAGCACACCGCTCCGTTCATAGACGATGTTGTCGTTCACCCCAAGCAGCTGCCGGAATTTTTGCCTCGATTGTCAAAACTTATGGAGCCTTATCCTAATCTTTTATATACAATTGCCGGCCATGCAGGAGATGCTAATTTTCATATCGTGCCGATAATGGATTTTCATAATCCGGAGAACAGAAAGGCGATAACCGAACTTTCGGAAAAAGTTTATGATTTAGTAGCGGAAATGCACGGTTCGATTACGGCTGAGCATAACGACGGCATAATCCGTACACCGTATTTGTCGAAGATGTATTCGCCGGAAGTAATCAGACTTTTCGAAGAAACCAAGAAGATATTCGATCCTTTGAATATTTTTAATCCCGGCAAAAAAGTCGGAGGAAGCAAAGAGTATTTAATGGCCCACGTAGTAAAAGAATAAATCTAGTCCTAAAATGATAGAAATTATCCCGGCAATTTTAACCGACTCCCCGATAAAGTTTAAAGAACTTATGCTTAGAGTGGAGCCTTATACGAAAAGAGTTCATATTGATATTGCCGACGGGGAGTTTGTGCCCAATAAAACCATAACCGGATATGAAGAGTTAATGATGATAGAAGCGGCGGTTAAGTTTGATGTCCATCTAATGGTTAAAAGACCCCATGATATAATTAAAGACTGGCTTCACTCCTATGCCGATAGATTTATTATTCATGTTGAATCAGAAGGCAATTTGATGGAAATAATTGAAACGCTGAAAAAGGGCAAACGCAGTGTCGGCCTGGCCTTAAATCCGGAGACTGACATGGGTAAAGTTGATTCTTTCCTCGGTAAAGTAGATTTTGTACAATTCATGACTGTTCACCCGGGATTTCAGGGCGGAGAATTCGTGGCAAAAATTTTGGACAAGGTTCGAGATTTCCATGCCAAATACCCTGAAATGCCGATTGCCGTCGACGGATCAATGCATGTGGAAACCGCCAAGCTTGCCGTTAGCGCAGGAGCATCTATAATTGTAGTAGGAGGGCATATACTTTTTGAGAATAAAAGCGTGGAGGCATCTATAAAGGAATTACAAGAAGCATGTATGATATAATTTCAATTGGTTCTTCAACTCGGGATGTTTTCTTCAGCGCCGATCAGCCGAAGAAGATTAAGATGGATGAATTCCCGACCGGAGAGGCTATCTGTTTCGGTTACGGTTCAAAAATAGAGATGAAAAAAATAGTCATGACTTCCGGGGGCGGAGGAACAAATGCGGCGGTTACTTTTGTCCGCCAAGGGCTAAAAACTGCCAATATAGGCGTTGTCGGGGTTGATTTAAATGGACGGGAACTGCTTCAAGAATTAGCGAGCGAAGGAATAAATGTGGATTATTTTCAGAAGCACGATGACGATTATACCGCCTATTCGGTAATCCTTGTTCATGCCGACGGCGAAAGAACGATTCTGTCCTACAAAGGAGAAGGTCAGCATTTTGACGTTACAAAGATTCCTTTTAAAAAGTTGAAGTCTAAATGGGCCTTTGTCGATAGCCTGGGAGGACATTTTGATGTTCTTGAGGGCATTTCTAAATGGGGAGTCGATAATAATATTAAACTGGCTACAAATCCTGGAGGGAAAGAGCTCGCTCACGGCCTGGATAAATTAAAGCCGATTCTTAAGAATTTCTCGATTGTAATAATGAACCAAGAAGAAGCAGCCGGCTTAACCGGTATTGATTACAAAAAAGAAGAGGAAATATTTAAGGCCATGGATGAAATTATCGGCGGAGTATTCGTCATGACTAAGGGGCCAGATGGAGTCGTGGTTTCGGATGGCAAAAGAACATACAGGGCTGGAGTACCTGATTCGCCGGTTGTGGAAAGGACGGGAGCTGGGGATGCTTTCAGCTCCGGGTTTGTGGTAGAATATATTCAGTCTGGCGATATAGCCAAAGCCATACAGCTTGGAACAGCTAACGCTTCATCAGTCGTGGCTCAGTATGGAGCAAAGGCAGGAATATTAAAGAAAGGGGATTTCGGCCCCTGGCCTCTGGTTGAAGTGGCAATCAAATGAAGACGAACGAATCTTTTGCAAAAATAGCTAAAATTTTACGGATCTCTCCGGGAGATCTTTTGAACTTGGATGAAAAGATGTCGGCGCTTACAGGCCAAAAGAACGTGATTGACTCGATTGCCAAAGAAAACTTGGATCTTGTCGAGAAAAACTTAATCGAGCTTGGTTTGCCAAGAGATGCAATGGCTGGCGAGATATATTCGGCCCTGATTAACAAGCTGATGCATATAGATAAGCATTTATTTGATCTTCTAGGAAAACCCGAGTTAGGCAGTTTATCTAAAGTATGCGGCCGGATGTGCGAAGTAGCGTTTCAGACCTTTACTCCTCCGAGAGGACTTTTTATTAAAGAAAAAAAGTCAGTAGAGCTTTTGAATAAATATAAACCCGATAATTTATTGAGGCATTTTGGCTATTCATCCGTAGAGGAGCTGGTTGCAAAAGAAGGATTTTCTTCGGTGGTAAGCGCTTTGAGATTTGCTCAAAGCGAGGAGTGGATGCATAAGTTTTTTGACGAAGCCTATAGCGATTTAAAGGCCGACGATTTTGAAGAGAGAGACGTTGAATTAATAGTTCTCGACAAAAAATGGCTTGATGTGGCGGAGAAGTTTTTAAAGAAAAAATACCATAACGTCAGTCATCTTAAGGAATTCGGAATAATTTTTATTACGCCCATTCTGATTGATTCTCCTGGTGAGACATCTAGAATGTTCACTCTCCTCCTTCATTATTTGCACGAGGTTCCGTTTTATTCTAATTTATTCAGGCGTTTTATCGGTGATCCCGATTTCAACTCTAAATTTAAATCATTGTTGCGAGGCGATGTTCCATCCGGCCCGATTATGGAAAGCGGTAAAACCGTTTGGAGAATAGTTCAGAGATACTTGGCTAAGGATAACGAAAACGACACCCGTTTATTCCAGCCTCACGTCAATCCGGAAGCCGAGCATTGGTTCAGGGCCGAAGGAGACTTTAGCCGTTTGGCCAGGATGATGAAAAGAGACGATGGAGAACTTAGTTTGAGCTGTTGGACGGGGTTGGATTTCGTGGGAGATTTTTTCAAAGATCGAAACGGAGAAGAGCATCTTGTCAGCTTTAATTTTATCGATTTAACTATGTCACTGGTGCAGAAGGGTCATATTAAATATCTTTACCATCATCAGGAAGCCTTATGGAACAAGATATTCTCTGAATATATGGGAAGAGAAACTATGAATAGGCTCGTTGACGAAAACATCGTACGAGGATTTATCGAACTATAAAATAGAAATCTCTAAGCTCTAATTTCTAATCTCTAAATAATATCTAATATCAAATGTTTTAAATTTTGAAATTAGGATTTTGAACTTGTGTAGATACCGGAGATTAGGATTTAGAGATTATGCAGCTTTTGTATGACACAAAATGAGGTGAAAAATCTAGCCGATTATCTGAAAGATGCCCGGGATGGTCATTATGCGTTAGGTCATTTTAATTTTTCTACGGAAGATGTTTTGCGGGGTATTGTAGAGGCGGCAAAAGATGCCGGAGCGCCGGCGGTTATGGCGGGGACATCTGAAGGAGAGGTTGAATATTTCGGAGTATATGAGGCCGTTGCTCTGGTTGGAGCGGTCAAGAAACATTTTAATTTTCCGGTTTTTTTGAATGCCGATCATTTTAAAAGTTTCGGAAAATGTGCCGAAGCGATTGATGCCAGGTACGATTCGGTTATTATCGATGAATCAAAAATGGCTTTTGCGGATAATATCGCAATAACTAAAAAGGTTGCGGAATATGCTAAAGCATCAGGCCGGAATGTTCTGGTTGAGGGGGAGATAGGATACCTGCGGGGAACGTCTGAGGTTCAGAAAAAAGTCGAGATAACTTCAGCCGACTATACTAAGCCGGAAGAGGCCAGAGAGTTTGTTGATAAAACGGGCGTTAACCAGCTGGCGGTTGTTTTTGGCAATATTCATGGGATTGTTAAAGAAGTGATTTTTAAGACAGCCCCGACGCCTGGAGGGGTCGGGGTCCCGACTGTAACGTCGGGAGAGGAAAAGCTTGATATAGGGCATTTTAAGAAGATTGTGGAGGCTGTTCCAGAGGTCTATTATGTTCTTCATGGAGCGTCGGGACTTAAGGATTCTGATGTCCAGGCGGCAATAAAAGCCGGGGTGACTAACGTCCATTTTAATACCGAACTCCGGGTGGCGTATACCAAAGGTGTTCACGGAGCCCTCCATGATAAACCGGAAGAAACAACACCTTATAAATATCTCAAAGTGGGGATGGAAGAAATGAAAAAAGTGGTGGCTGCAAAAGTAAAACTCTTCATGGGGAAATAAAAACAGGTTTTATTTCTTCTCGACCTACTTTCTTTTTTCGGACAAACAATAAAATCGGCATCAATTTAGTTAACAAATTAAGGTACCCCATCGAAGACTCCGCCCTAATTTGTTGAATAGCCAAATCATCTATCGGTTTTATTGTTGTGTTACCCTCGAAGAAAGACGGTCTCAAATTGCGATCACCCATTCTTATCTTTGATTTTTTTGTTGAGGAGCGAAGGCGACGAAATACTGAGCCTAGCAAGGCAAAGTGCAAAATATAGGATATTGTGGTTTAATGTTAGGTATTGAACTTTGATAAAATAGGAGATTCTGATGGAGTTTTTGGCTGATTTGGGAGGGGTGATTGTTTTTGGATTTTATTTGTTGCTACTTCGGAGGTTATTTATCTGGAGAAGATGGGTTTTAAATCCGAATAATCCACATTGGTCGGGCAAGAGCAAGGCGGAATTAATGACAGAAGCCGGATGGGATAACGTCAAATATTTTTTCCACCGAATACTATCTGCGCTAATACTATTTTCTCTCGGCGTTCCCTTTCTGTTCGCCTTAGGGTGGTTGGCTCGTGCGGGCCATGAATTATTCTCCATGATGATAGCCAGTGCATTCATGATTATTCATATAGCCTCGATCGGCTATTGGGTCTTTGCCTATTCTCTGCTGACCTATTGGCTAGTTAATCTATGGAGAAAAGCTCTTGCCAGAAAAAGCTAGTTACCTATAGACCGATTCTCGGTCTTTTTGTTTGCAAAATAATAAGCGAACCCCTTCCGTATCATTTTGATAGTATTTTTAGCTAAAGCGAGGAGACCATACCCTAGCGAGGAAATTTATTAAAAACGAGCAGAGAGTATTACCTTTCGAGACCATGGAGTCGCCGGATTGCTTAGCTTGTCATAGGTCTTTCCTTGACAAAATCCGGCGATGGTCGAGTGAGTCTTGCCGCTGGAGCGAGACGAACGTGTCGAGAATGGTAATAGCCTCTGAGAGATAAAGTCCGAGTCGAGGTATAGTCTATGAGCGAGTCTTGATTTGGAGAATTATTTCTGATAGTATAATAAGGCTTTATTATTATGCCATACGTACAACGTAAAATTGAATTAGGGGCCCAAGTTAGGACGGTTTTAGGGGGCAAGGTAAATGCTCTTAGGAAGTCCGGTTTTATACCGGCAGTTTTGTATGGAAAAGGCCAGGAAACTCTGAATCTTCAAGTCCCGGTTAAGGATTTTAATAAAGCACTGAAAGAGGCGGGTGAATCAACTCTGGTGTATGTTAATGTCGAAGGCAAGGCCTATCCTACAATTATTCATGACGTAGCCCGCGATCCGGTTAAGGATCAGATTATACACGCTGATTTTTACAAAGTCAGTTTGACGGAGAAGATTAAAACTAAAATCCCGGTTGTTTTCGTCGGCGAATCACCAGCAGTTAAGGATCTGGCCGGAATTTTCGTTAGAAATGTCAACGAGCTCGAAGTTGAGGCTTTGCCTCAGAATTTACCCCACGAGATTACCGTTGATATTTCTTCTTTGAAAGCCTTTGGCGACCAGATAATGGTCAAGGACGTAGATTTGGGCAAAGATGTTACCATAGAAGCTGATGCCGACACCATTCTAGCTACCGTTCAAGAGCCTAAGTCACAAGAAGAGCTTGAGGCTGAACTTGCCACCCCGACTACCGGCGTAGAGGATGTTGAAGTTATCAAGAAAGAAAAACCGGAAGAAGGTGCGGCCGTGGAAGAGGCGCCGGAAGCTAAAAATGAAGTTAAAAAAGAATAATAAATCGTTCCATTCAAATTATAACGCCGTTCGTTTGATTAAGATTGAGGCAAAAGTGAGTATCTGACTGAGCCATAGTGTACTATGGTGAAGGAGGAAACGGAACTTTTAACGAAAATATTGGTCAAACCCTTTAGGGCCCGTACCGCTAGAACGAAAGTTAGCGGAGGGCGAACAAGTTAGAAAATGCAAAAAGAAATACACCCTAAATATTATCCCAACGCCAAGATTAAATGTGCTTGCGGCAAGACCTGGACTACCGGCTCTACGGCTGAAGAAACCAGCATTTCTATTTGCGCGAATTGCCACCCTTTTTATACTGGGACAGAAAAGATAGTTGATACCCGAGGGCGGGTTGAAAAATTCAAGAAGAGAATAGAAAAATCTCAGAGCAAAATCAGATTAAAAAAATCCTAAATCTTAAATTTTCTCAAATTCCAATTTAGATATTCGAATTTGTTTAGAAATTAGAAATTAGAATTTAGAAATTGAATAATAACGAAGTTATTATTGAGTTACGCGCCGGAGCGGGCGGCGATGAAGCCGCTCTTTTTGCGTCCGATTTGTTCAATATGTACAAGCGCTATGCCATCAGCAAGGGCTGGGGCGTTGCGGTTATAGATCTTAATCAGAATGATCTAGGCGGTTATAAATCGATGGCGTTTGAACTTAAGGGCCCGGCAGTTTTTGATAAGATGAAATATGAATCGGGCGTCCATCGCGTTCAACGCGTGCCCAAAACCGAAAAATCTGGCCGAGTTCATACTTCTACCGCCACAGTGGCTGTGCTGGCCAAGGCGACAGAGAAGGATCTGCATATCAGGCCTGATGAGCTAGAAGTTAGTTTTTCCAGGGCTGGCGGACCCGGAGGCCAGAATGTTAACAAAGTTGAAACGGCGGTCAGGATATTACATAAGCCTTCGGGAATTGTAGTTTCATGCCGCCAAGAGAGAACTCAGCACGGCAATAGAGAAAAGGCCTTGGATCTCCTTAGGACTAAACTGCTGGAGTTAAAAAGAGCTGAAGAAACAGGAAATGTTACGGAAGAACGTCGCCGTCAGATCGGGACCGGTGATCGATCGGAGAAGATCCGCACCTATAATTTCCCTCAAGACAGGATAACCGACCACAGAATAAAGAAAAATTGGGGGAACATAGACACTATTCTCAACGGAAATCTAGATAAAGTTATTGAAAAATTATCCGCCGAATTAGGCAAATAGAGATGACAGACCAGGACCAATTAAATATAAAGAGCCCCATTTTTACTCCTCGGCCCGGCTGGGGCGGTAAGTTGAAAAAATGGCTGGTATCTAACGCCTCTTCGGCATTATTGCCCCTTATTTCCGCCGGGGTTCTGATAGTCGGTATTTATCTTGTCTTCTTTAGATAATTTTGGTATGATTCTTTCTTGATACGTCCGCACACCAAACGAAGATTTGCCTTTGGCGGTGCGGTTAAATAGCGGTATTATAAACTTAGTAAGACCAGAACGGCGATTGGTTTACCTTAGTAGCGTAAACACTACCTTCGTTATGGTGTGTGGGTATGAGCGAACCATTATTACAACTTAATTATGAAGATATGCTGAAAGCAGGCATGCATTTTGGTCGCAAAAAGACCGTATTCAATCCCAAGATGAAAAAGTACGTCTTTACGGTGAAAGAAGGGGTCTGCATTATTGATTTACTTAAAACACAGGCTGAATTAGGAATTGCTACCGAATATCTGAAGAAGGTTCTTGCTAGCGGGGGACTGGTTCTTTTTGTTGCTCCCACTAAGCAATCAGTAGATTCGGTGAAAGATTTAGCTTTGTCTCTGGGCATGCCCTATGTAGTTAACCGATGGCTCGGAGGTACGTTGACTAATTTTAAAATTATTTCAGGCCGAGTTAAGCATTTAGAAGAGATGGAGAGGCAGAAGAAAGCCGGAGAGCTCGATAAATATACCAAGAAGGAGCGATTATTGTTCGAGAGAGAAATAAAGAAAATGGATGAAAACTTTGGCGGACTAAGAAAACTGACCAAAATGCCGGATGTCGTATTCGTAGCATCGCTAAAAGACGGGGCTTTGCCGGTTCACGAAGCTACAATAATGAAGGTGCCGGTAGTGGCCATTACCAATACCGACTCTGATCCGGAAGATGTCAAGCATGTTATTCCGGCCAACGATAGATCCAAAAAGTCGGTTGATCTTATCGTGGAAGCTCTTAAGAAGGATTTAACAGCTAAATAGTGATGAGCGATTTAGATAAAATTAAAACTCTAAGAGATAGTACGGGCTTGTCTTTTTATCAAATTAAGAAAGCCATTGATGAGGCCGGAGGAGACGAGGTCAGGGCCAAAGAGATTCTGCATCAATTAGGCGTTCAAGTCGCCGCAAAAAAATCTGCTCGAGAAGCTAAAGAAGGGGTTGTCGAGTCCTATATACATAACACTCACAAGGTCGGCTCTATGGTAGAGGTTTTTTGTGAAACCGATTTCGTGGCCAGAAATATGGAGTTTCAACAGCTGGCCAAAGATATATCCATGCACTTGGCGGCCATGAAGCCGGGTAGCCTGGAAGAACTCCTCTCCCAGCCATTTGTCAAAAATCAGGACCTTACAATTCAGGAGTTGATAAATCAGAATATTGCTAAGCTGGGCGAGAATATTCAGATAGGCAAGTTCGAGGTATTCTCTCTATAATCTTTAAATAGCTACTAATTTGTTTATCCTCATACCCTTATTAATTCTCCTTAGCTCCCTAGCGGGTATCGCCGTTGTTGTCTGGCGGAAAAGATCTCATATAAATAATTATCAGGATAACGCGGCGTCGCTTAACGGGCCTGCTTTCGATTGGAAAATATATGCGATCGATTTTTTTCCGGAACTTGATAGCTTGATAGAAAGATTGAAGCTGAATGAGCATAGGATCAGATGGCTTAAAGAACTAGAAAAATTTTTGAGAAGAGCTAGGCTAGTATCGCTCAGGTTAGACAGGTTGTCAGACGTATTAATCAAAAAAATCAGGCGGATTCATTCTAATGATCAGCTTGCTAGCCAAAAAACCTCAGAACTAAATGTTGAGGAGGGTCCAGATAGGACTATCTCTACAACACCAAGTTCGTCCGTCAGCCTTCCTTTTCTTAAAAATGAAGAGCAGCGATTGATTATGGAGATAGCGAAGAATCCCAAGGATGGCAGTTTATATGAATCTCTCGGCGATCTATATGCCGAGATGGAGAATTTCGTTGATGCCAAGGAGTCTTATGAAGCAGCGATAGAGTTAAATCCTCAGAATGAATCTTTAAAATTCAAACTCTCATTAGCTCTGGAGAAAATCGTTCAAAAAAAATAGCATTTTCTCAATTTTTATGTTAAAATTACATAGAAATTAGGCCCGAGTAGCTTAGTGGCAAAGCGACGGTTTTGTAAACCGCTGACGGGTGTCCGATTCACCCCTCGGGCTCAGCTATATGAGATATAGTTTTTATGATTCAATTGAATATAAAAATTCACAATCAGAGAAGACTAAATTAGCATGGAAATTAGGCTTGCATGACAACAAGAGAGCATTGCCGGAAGACCGAAAATGTAAAAGAAAAAGTTGTGGCAATATTTTTAAAGCGAAAACTTATTATAAAAAAGATTTTTGTTCCCAGAATTGTGCTGCAATTCATAACAACTTAAAACGAGGCCCCATAACCGATAAATGGCGTAAAAACATATCATTATCCCTAATCGGTAAACCCAACAAGCTAAAAGGTAGAATCATAGTTCCCAGACTTAAGAAAATATGCCCTACTTGTCACAAACAGTTCTTAACCGAAAAGTGGATGAATAATAAACATTGTTCTAATATTTGTTCTATTTGTGTTGTGGGCAGTAGACCCACATCTTCCAGGGCAGCAAGGGCCAAAGCCGGCATTAGACCAGATATTGATCCGAAACTCTATTTTTTCAGTCGCTGGGAAGCCAATTTTGCGAGAATCCTAAACCTTTTAAAAATTAAATGGATATTTCAACCGGAAACTTTTGATTTAAAGAGTCAAAAGTATACTCCCGATTTTTATTTGCCTGATTATAATTCATATATCGAAATTAAAAACTTTCTCTCAGATTATTCTTTTAATCGAGATCAAAATTTTAGAAGTCTTTATCCAAACAAAAAGCTCATCTTGATATTAAAAGAGAATTATCTAAAATTGCAGAAGGACTTTTCACCATATATAGAAAACTGGGAATTTAGTTGAAGTCGTGTTATAATATGGAAGGTTTAACAAGTAATTGGGGGTGTTGCGGAGTAGTCAAACGCACTTGACTGTAAATCAAGCGGCCGTTGGCCTACGTAGGTGCAAATCCTACCGCCCCCACAGGTAGTCGGAAAAGCAATAGCCCATAAAGGACTATTGCCTTTCCGATTGCTGCGATGCAGCAAGATTTGCACCTGTCCCGCCTTTGGCGGAAATGGTGCCAGGGAATTTTTAAACGGGCTCAACAGAGCTCGCCCTAAAATTCCTGTCAAAAGCCAAGCAGTTGGCTTTTGACCCCATACCGTCCACACAGATGGAAAAAGCAGAACCCAAAATTGAACAAAAATATTTAGATTTAGCCCAGAAGCTTGATGAAATGCAAGTATCAAAGAATGAATGAAGAGGAGTGAGTCATATCCGAACAATTGTTGCTTTTTTGAGGGCAGGCAGTATAGATAAAGCCAAGGCTGTTTGTTATAACGAAGGAGATAAGATGAGGTCTTATCCTGATATTCTAGAGATAATCGAGAAAGAACTTCTTGAGGGTAAGCTTTTTAAGCTCCTTAAATTTTCACAGGATGATTAAAAAATTTGGTGTAATGACAGTTCATTTTGCGAATACGAAGCTTAAAAATATATTAGATAACATGTTGCCGTTGTAGCTCAGTGGTAGAGCAACTCCATGGTAAGTCAAATTGCCCATTTCGTCGGTAACGTCGAGATGAATCCCGAATTACGGTTAAAGACCCTCTGGGTTGAGACCGTCCCGCCTTCGCTAAAGCTTCGGCGGGCGAACGACTGACAAGGGTCCCCACTCTATGTGGAGAAAGATACAGTCTAATCCCCTAGGTAACTATGGGTACGCATGAAGGAGTAGGTCGTCGGTTCAATCCCGACCAACGGCTCCAGTTTTGCAAAAATAGCACTTAAGTGCTATTTTTGTTTTCCTTGCTTTTATCGGGGTTTTTTGATAGACTAACTTGGTTATAATTTAAGTAATCAATAATATGCCACAAGATAATTTATTAAGGATGAAGTGCACAGTCTGTAAAAGAGCGAATTACTATACCAACAAGAACAAGAAGAAAGTTGAAAGAAAATTGGCCTACAACAAATTCTGCAAATGGTGTCGTAAGACCACTCCGCATAAAGAGGCCCGCATGACGGGCTAGAATCTCTGCGCTTAAAAATGCGAAGCCCCGAGAATGTAGGGGCTTTTCGCATTTTTAAGCCCGATGGGTTTGTCCAACTTCTTCGTTAGAATATTGCGTTTGTGCTCGCCGTACTAAAGTACGCCTCGCACAATCCTCATATTCTGCCTTGAATTTGGACAAACGCAGAGATTCTCGCAGGGGGGTCAGTACTACTTTAAGTTGAAATAAGTCTTTTAAAAAGTTAAAATTTAATGGGAGTCGCCGTTCCGGCGCTCTCATGGGGGCATCGTTCAGTGGCAGGACAGCGGTCTCCAAAACCGCGGACCAGGGTTCGATTCCTTGTGCCCCCGCCCATCAACCCTTGTTATCTAAAAAAGAGTCGACGATGGTTTCTTTGTTCAAGAAATCGAGAGTTGATTGCTATGGTTGGGACGAATTAACGGAAACTAAAAGACTTCTTCTCGCGGTGGCTGCCGAGGCCAGACTCAAGGCTCAAGCTCCGTATTCTCATTATTTGGTTGGCGTGGCGATCTTAAGCCAAAGCGGGAAGATTTACGTGGGTTGCAATGTTGAACGTTGTTCCTGGACCCAAACCACTCATGCCGAACAAAATGCGATAGATTCGATGGTTGCTGCCGAGGGGTCTAACAAAATTATAACCCTAGGCCTTGTTGCCAGGCCGGAAGGCACCAGAATTATTCTTCCGCCCGAGAGAGATAATTCCTTCGTAACTCTTAGCCAGGTTCCTGTTCCTTGCGGCCACTGCCTTCAGTGCATATGGGAAAATTGTTTTAACGATGAGAACGTCGAACTTGTGGCCCTGTGTCCCAATGGTCAGATAACGGTTACTTCGATAGACAGCTCTTTTCCTTTTAAATTCGGACCTTCTGATTTGGGAGTGAATTACTCTCAAAACAGATAAAATCCGGCATTGTGCCGGATTTTATCTTAACTTTTTGCTAAATATTCCAGGGGCTATTGCCATATTTTTATCATTTGTTATTATTTGGCCAAAGACCTTTGACAAATAAAAAGAGGTGTCTCAATGGCTTCAAGTAAGAAAACGACCGCGCCAAAAGCTCGCAAATCTAGACCTGCCAAGCAGTCTAAGAACTATATATTTGACGATCGATTGGCCGAACTTATAAAGTCCGGCGAACTCAAGGCTAAGGGTATTGACGGCCTGTTTAAGGTCATTCGGGACGAATTTAATAGCCAGGTTCATGGGCTGACCAAACTCGCTTTTCGTAATCGTGTCCTCCAAATGGTATGGACTAGAGAAGCCGAATCTCAGCTCAAGAATATAGTCGGCCATGAACTACCCCTTACCAAGTTCGAGGAGCACTATCCTCACATTCCGAAAAAGATGATCGCGGAAAAAGCCCAGTCTCTTTCCGGAACCGGCAATGTTAAGCACCCCGTTGAGTTTATTAAGGGGCTTGGCAGGATAGGCGAACTCAGCGATTTAGACGGCAATTTCAAATTGCCAAAGACAACTCTAGAAAATCCTTTTGTTATCCAAACCGATAAGCCGAATCCTACCGTAATGTTGGTCAACGGTGCTAATATTGGACTGAAACATGAGCGCTTGATCAGGAAAAACCCGATCAAAAGAGCGCTCGCCGATGCCCGGCTTAGAGGCGATTCAGCGGTTATTATTGTTAACCCGATTGATATTGAGGTTAAGAAATCATCCGGTCCGACAAGTATATTCAGAGCGTTCTTCTCTGGTCAGAATATCAATATTGATATTCTTGATCCGTCATATCAGGGGAAGGCCAAGAGGATTAAAGAAAATCCCAAGTCTTCACACTTTATTTACGAGATAACAGCTGAAAAGTTAGTTAATATTCTGACTGGCTGGTCCAAGATTGCGCACAATGAGGAGGACAACAGTCCCGAATTCAACGGGCCCGTCCTTATCGGTTTTGGCCACAAAGAAGCAGAATTAATCGCTGCTGCGGCTTATTGGGAGCTAAGATTCCTGACCTTGGTTGAGTGGCACAAACTTGGAGCTGAAATCCGACTTGTTAAATCAGCCCTTTCCTCCGCTGAAAAAAGAGGTCTAACTCTTCCGGAGAGAAAAGAGCTTGAGAAAAAGCTCGAGGCTTTGGTAAGCGAGCAGTCTAGGACTATCATCTCTAATGTTAGCGTTGAAGACAGGCAGAAATATTATCGCAAAGTCCTAAACTTCATTGTCAAGAAGTTTGAGGAAGCCGTTCCTAATTCTAAGATTGTAAGTCAGGGCACCTTTTACGCTAAAGTTCAGAATGAAGTTATCGAATTCAATATTCCAAGACATGTTCGGGTCAGCGATGGATTGCTTGCCGAAAACGTAAAGAAGCACGGTCCAAGAATATTGCTCGGCAATATTCCCAAGACAGTAATTATCTGCCATCCCTATGCTTTGAATATGAGATTTACGGTCAGAGAAAGTGTTGTTGAAGGCGGTCAGAGGGGTAGCGTACAATTCTACGTTGCCCCAATTGCTGTTGACGATAAGTTTCTTGCTGAAACCCTTGAAGACAGCGGACATCCCATCGCTAAGGCTGTTTTTAACGGCCAGTTCAAGCCCGGTGTTCTGCGGCTTAACTTTGTAAACGGAATGCTTAACATTGATGATGTGAGTATTGAATCTTTGCCCAAGTCTTCTAAGAAACTGGTTAAAGTTAACGGTTCAACCGGAACCTACTTCGATAACAAGTATATCTGGGTTATGACCGCAACCGATCCTCACTTTGGCTCAAGAGCCAGGGAAGAATTCTGGTGCGAGTCGAGACAGCAGTATCTCGGCGTTTCCGATTCTGCTATTCAGATGATGAGGGAAGCCGAGTTGTTTGAAGGCAAATTGCCGGTCCATTTCTACAATGTCAACGATGACTGGACCCAGGGAAATCACTTCGACACTCATAAGCAGCCTGATCAGCTGATGATGTCATATACAAGAATCGAAAGAGAAATGAAAGAAAGGGTTGCGGCCGTAAGGAACGCAAGCCCGGATAAGGCGAAAGAAGCGCTGACTAATCTTCAGACATTTGTCTTGGATCAGTTCAGGTCTCATGGATCTGACTGGCTTCAGGAACAGATCATTCAGGTTGTCGAGAGACATCTCGAGCCCAATGCTGATTTTTGGAGCAGTATTCTGGCAAATAACCTCAGGGCAGGCCTGGTGCTAAGGGGTGTAAGCGAACATACCGGTAAGCCATTCGATGCCAGAGATGCCGGATTCATTAATTGCGGAACTGGTAATCATGTTGCCGCAACTATTGAAGATAACCTTACAGAAGGATTTATCTATGCCGATAAAATCAGGACTATGCTTATGGCTTTGCCGAAGTGGGCGGATAAGAGAAGTTTCCTTGATAAGGCCGTTGCCTCTCCTCTTTACGGGAATAAGTTCTTTGCCTGGGGTACGGTCAAGGCTCCCGGCGGATATGAATGGGGGATTGAATTTAGAAGCGATCCTCCGAGATTATCCAGCTGGGCAGACGTACTTCTAGGAGCTGTGAATAATGACGCCTCTCGTGGTGACTATGGAAAGTTTATGACCGGTAGGGTCACCCTGAAGACTTATGGCGATAAGCACTTTTTTGCCGCCGTGAGTACGCGATATGCCTATTATCATATGTGTGCCGCCGGCACCCACACTGATCCTTATGGCGAGAGAGGATTTCCGCCGAATAACACGGGAGTATCATTCGTTGGTCTTCCGGTCGGTGGACCTTCCGCCGGTCCGATACTTCTGCGGACTTTGAGAGTCGAGCATATTAGAGATTACTTCAAGAATGGTAAAAAGATTGACTGGGAATTGTTCCTTCCGAACCCGGTCTAATTTAGAAGGCTAAAGCCCCGCTTCGGAGCCTGGGACATAATTCAGGTTAACAACCTAAGAATTAGTTCCAGGCTTTTTGATTGGGTAGAACTAAGAGATAGTTCTTTTAAATGACTGTTGAGTCTTTCGATATCAGGGAGTTTTAATTTGCTTTTTTGTGAAATTATGGTATACATACGACAAGAACTTTTACAATAAAGGTGGGACAATGTCGTTCGGTAGATTTTCTAGAGTGTTAACCAATCCCCTATATATTCTGGGGTGCATAGTGTTATTGCAGATGTGGCTTAATCTGAATATGTCTTTCTGGTATGGCGTTGCCTTTCTTATGATTATGGCATATATCCAGAATGTTTCTTATGGTCTTCAGGCTCGTGCCGGGACACGAAGTAGCAACGTTTTTCATTTGGTTACTGCGGTGATGGCAAACTTAGTATTTTTTGTCACCTTTAGATATCTAGTTAAGGGCAATATGACTCTATCTCTCCTCCCTGCTTATATGTTCGCTACAATTTTCGGCAGTCTTCATGCCAATCTTGCTTCTCGAAAGATCGAAAATTTAATTGGTGCTCGAACAGAAGCACCTAAGAATCAGCCTCAGTTATTGAGATTCTGGCCATCTATTATTGTTCTTCTAGCAATACTTGTCATTCAAGTTACTTTTCTTCCTTCTATGCTTAGTCCATGGGTGATTACAGGCCTTGCTGCACTGACTGTTCTTGATAATTTTGCTTTTGCTGTTTTACGACTAGCCCGTAGCAGTGATAATTATTGGTTCCATGGAATTACGGCCTTGTTTCATATCAGCTCTGCTTTTCTGAAACTAGCCATTATGTTCAATTATCAAATGGATTGGATTTTATTTTGGCCAATGACGACGGGGGCGGTCATCGGTAGCGTGGTCGGACAATATGGTGCTAGAAGCGTATCAGACTATATTAATGCCAGATTTGATTCTCACGTATATGGAGATAAAAAAATCGACCTGCCGCTTCTTCAGGTTAGCGTCTTCTCATTAGGGATGGTTGTTCATCTAGTTATTTTCGGACTTGTTAATTGGTGGAACATTCTACTTCTTCTACTATGTACATTTGGCCAGAGTATAAGCTTTGTTATCGTCAGTAGGGCTAGACAAAGAAATCATGATGGTTATCTTGTCTGGTCCTCAGCGTTCTCTAACTGTCTTTGGTACTTAACTATGAATCAGTTGGCTCTCAAGAGCATAACGCCTGATAAGGCAACCCCGTATCTGGTAGGTAGTACCGTTGGCAGTTTAACAGGCCAAAATGTGGCCATGCATATCGAAAAGAGAGTAAATGCTCTGATGGATACGAAGACAGTGTAGATCCTTGGTACGAAAAACCGCTATTATAGCGGTTTTTATTTGTTTAGAGTACGTCTATTTTGAGCTTCCTTACCTTTGGCTTTTCCAGTTCAGGCATAGAGACTACTTTCTTTGCTACTCTGCTGATCTCCAGCTCTTGCATAAGCTCCTCGACTTCTTTCACTCGGTAAAGTCTGTAGTTATTCATGGGATGGCGATGGGCAGTCAGTTTGCCACGGCTATCCCAATTGCGAACTGTGAGAGGGGTAACTCCTAAAAGGCGAGAGACTTCTTTAACGGTCAAATATTCCTTGGGCATATAAACCTTTATACATCTTTTATTTTGATGGCGCAATGTTGATAAACTATTATTTAAAAATATATAATGGTTCTATGACCCTCAAGACAAAAAATGACCTATCTGTTGGCAAAGCTCTTCTGGCCGCACTGTGGCATACGGGAGATTCGGGTAAGGAAAAACTCTTTTCGCATAGATATATTAAATCTTTCTGCCAAGACAAAAGCAAAATCACTTATCGAAGCTCTATCTCGAGGCTTTGTACTCAGCAATTTATAAAAAAAGACTTTAATAATATAATTGGCTTAACCGAGAAGGGGAGAAGAGCTGCCCGGGAGGCTTTTATAAAAGCAGAGCTTCAGCTTCACAAGAGGGATAGAGGTAAGTGGGATAAAGGATGGAGGATGGTCACCTTTGATATTCCAGAGCAAAAGAGAAAACATAGGGACTATCTAAGGAAAGTTTTAAAAGCGGTAGGATTTCATGAATTTCAAAAAAGTATATGGATATATCCGTTTCCGGTGCCGCCATTTTTGAAAGAAGTTATGCTCGAAGAGAATATAAAACCCTACGTTAGATTTATAACGACTAATTTAATCGACGACGACGCTGACATAAAGAAAGTTTTTGATCTAGCTTAGACACGTCCTCGGCCCTCACAGTTAGAATATAGAATGTTTTAGAATAAAACGATCGTGACATTCTAGAACGTATGTTGATAATATCTTTTTGGCCATGTTTTTTAATGCTATACTGAATCTAGTAAACAGGGTTCTTGCATGGATGCGAGTATCAAATGTTTGATCTCAAAACCCTGCAAGGGCTACTTCGTGCGGGATGAATCTCAATTTTTGGAAAAAAGATAATGATGCAAATGAACCGGCCGACAGCCATAAGCCGGAAGTCGAATATCCTAGTCTGAAGGAAGAAAATCTTGCTCCCGTGATCGATTACCAAGTCGAACCGCCAGATCTGACCAAGGCCCTATTCTATAATAATATAAGTCGCTGGGCTTTATATGTGGGTGTTTTTCTGGTGCCTCTGTTCTTTTTACCCTTGACTTCCAACGTTCTGGAGATAAATAAGCAACTCCTACTTATTATAGTGGCGGGAGTGGGCCTGATTGCTTGGCTTTTAGGAGTTGTTTCTTCCGGATATCTAGCTTGGCGTCCGAACTTTTTAGATAAAGGCATCTTAGCTTTAGTAGCGGCATTTGCCCTCGGGACAATCTTTTCGCCGGCACCTTTTAAAAGTCTTTTCGGCCTTAGTTTTAGTTTAAGCAATTCCCTGGTATCAATATTGGCTCTGACCATTTTGTATTTTTTAGTGGTTAATAACGTTGATGACAAGGGAAGAATGCTCCGATCTTTATTGGGAGGTTCAATCGTACTCGTTCTGCTCTATGGCCTATTGCAATTATTCGGAGTCCATATTTTAAGGTTTTCCTTTGCCGTTTCTAGAGCTTTTAATACTGTTGGTTCAGTAAATACTCTCGGCATCATTTCAGCCATAAGCCTGCCCTTTTTCTACAAAAGCCACTTCGACTTAGACTGGGTACGAAAGATTCATTTGAACAAGATAGGACTGGTTTTGTCCCTGGCGGTGCTAGTCGTTCTTAACTGGTGGGTTTTTTGGGTTATCGCCATCGCTGGTATGGTAGCGATGATTATTTTTGAGAATATCAGCGGCAGTAGATTTAGAATGACGAAACTGATTTTACCCATGACAGTTGTGATTCTCGGAGTATTCCTGATGATCGTTAATATAGGCTTGGGGGCCATTAGAAATAATTTACCGGTTGAAGTGGCGCCTTCTTTTAGATTATCTGCAGATATTGGAATCGCAACCTTGAGGAACAAGCCCGTATTTGGTTTTGGTTCTGAAAACTTTTCTCTCGCTTTCGATAGATATGGCGCAGGCACATTGGCTAACTCGACTCTGTCGAATGTAAAATTCTTTGATGCCGCTTCAGAGATCATGACTTTAGCGGTCCAGGGCGGACTAATAATGCTGGCAGCTTTAGTTTTCTTTTTCTGGTGTTTGGCAGTTGTCGTGCTTAGGTTCAGGCGCCATGTTATGGATAACCAAGACCCAGAATCAATTAAAGAAAACGTAGGTGTTTTAGCTTCTTTGACGGCAATGGCCGCCGGACTATTCCTGTATCCTTTTAATCTGACCCTGATGACATTTTTCTATCTGTTTATGGGCATGGTCGTACTATTCTTGTTTGATAAAAACCGCAAGGAATTTAATATCGAAGAGAAGGCTTCCCTGTCCTTATCATCATCACTCGGTTTTATCGGGGGGTTGATCATGGTTTTAGTTGGAGTATATTTCGGCGTCACCGCTTACTTAAGCGATGTTAGATATACCGAAGCCTTAGCTAGCAGCAATAATGATGAAGCTGCAGCCAACTTGGTGGAGGCGGCTAACTGGAATAATCGGGACGAAAGGGCATATCGCGCAGCTTCTCAGATCGCCTTGAAACTACTGGCGGCCGAGATAGACAAGCCGTCTGGACAAGAGCGTAACGCCAGAATTCAGAATTATATTGCAACATCAATCAGCTTAGCAAAGCGAGCTACTGAAATTATGCCTCAAGAAAGCGAAGACTGGACTAACCTCGGATTTATTTATCAAAACCTTATATTATTCGTCGACGGAGCCGACAGGCTTTCAGAAGAGGCGTATCTAAGGGCGGCAGAATTGCGGCCTGGCGATCCCAATCTGAACTATAGGATAGGATTGCTTTATATAGCCAAGCTTGATTTATTGGCCCAGCTTGTTAATGCTAAAAGAATCACTGCCGCTCAGGCTAACGGAACTGCCTTGGACGCTGTAGGCAAGGCAGAAGAGAATCTTAGAAAAGCTGTTGAGCTTTCGCCTAACTTCGGTCTGGCTATCTATAACCTGAGCATAATTTATGAGCGTCAGGGCAAGGTCAATGAGGCGATTAAAGAACTTGAAAAAGTACTGCCAGCTAATAGCAATCAGCCAGGATTGGCTTTTGAATTAGGTTTATTATATTATCGAGCTGGAAGAAAAAATGATGCGTTCAACGCGTTACAAAGGGCGGTTTTTCTTGCTCCGGATTATGCTAATGCCCGGTGGTATTTGGCGCTGATCTACGAAGAGAGAAAAGATCTTGATCCGGCCATAGAACAGCTGGAAAGAATACTTAGCGCTGAAGTAAATAAAAATAATCAGCTCGTTATCTCTAAACTTCAAGACTTAAGGGCAGGCAGAACCAAGATCCCGCCAGGGAATGTTTTGGACCAGCAGCCTATTCAATAGTGGACGAATCGCTACAACGCTATAAATACTACGCAATCGCCACGGGAGTGGCGATTGCTTTAGGGATCATTATCCCGATCGGCCTTCTCTACTCTTCGCCTCAAAGGAGGAATTTCGAGCCGATCGAAATTCGTGTAGATGGTGGCGAGGGACTTAATATTATTTCGAGCAAACTTAAAAATGCCAACCTTATTAATAGCGAGCTGGTGTTCATTGGATATATCAAAATACGCGGAGCGGAAGATAACTTAAAGGCCGGCCGGTATATTTTTTCTAAATCGATGAATATTTCTACAATAGCCTCGCGGATAATCAACGGCCAATCAGAATCAGAGGATGTAGAGGTTACTATACCGGAAGGATTTAATATCTGGGAAGTGGACAAAAGATTCTTTGAATCCGGGTTGATTGTTTTGGGGGATATATCCGATGACTATCTGCATAAAGAAGGCCATCTGTTCCCCGACACTTATCGATTTAATAAAGAAACTTTAGTTCAGGACATAATAAACACAATGGAGGTCAACTATTATGCGAAAGGCGTCACTCGCGGCGATGAGGTTGTAATCATTGCCTCTCTGCTTGAAAAGGAGGCCAAGACAAAAGAAGACATGGAACTTGTTGCCGGGATAATTTATAGGCGCTTAAAACTGGGTATGCTTCTCCAGGTCGACGCCTCGGTTGCTTATGGTTGGTGCCTTAAGCAGGCATCTCTGCCGGGCTATAGAGGGTTCTGTGATGTTACCCAAGCCCCCGTAGCTTCGGAGATTGGCATAGATGGACCCTACAACACTTATATCCGTCCGGGTTTGCCCCAAGGGGCTATTTCTAACCCCGGCCTCATAGCTCTTCAGGCTGCCCAGAATTCTAGATCAAGCGACTATCTCTACTATCTTTCGACCCGTGACGGGAGCCAGATTATTTATTCAAAGACAGCAGGGGAGCATGTGGCGAATCGAAGGAAGTATCTGGGATTGTAGATTAAGATTCATTTTCTTCATCGCCTTCGCTTCTTCAACAAATACTTCGATATTTACTCATTTTCTTGGATAAAAATTGAGCCTCGTCGCCCAGTAACGCATACGAATGTACGTTACTGGGCTCACACTCCATTTTGTATCCATAAGAAAATATCATAAATATCTTGTATTTGTGGGAAGAAGCTCAAATGGATTCAGAAAATAAATCTGAACCTACAATTGGGAGGGTGTTTTTAAAATGAAGAAGCCCGCCTCGCGATTTCTCGCTTAGCGGGCTCTGAACTACAGATTCCGAAGGGCTTCTCCTACCACCCGGTTGCTGTCCTCCATGATGACAGCAAATCTGTGCTCTTTCTGACATTCTAGGCAAAGAACTAACGAACAACCCGATTCCGGATCTTTCTTGCTCTTTGCCCTAGTTTTCTTCTTGCAACGATCGCAGTTACTCGTGGTTTACCCCCTGTCTCGACATTGAATATTATGGCATTTTTAAATAAAAAAGTCAATGTTTACTAAAAAGGACGATTTTGCTATTGTATAGCTACCGTAGACAGCGGGCAATATATGTAAGCCCCGCCGAGGGAAATCCAAACTACTTAGGTTTGGTCTGGGTCGATCTGCGGTGAGCAGATTTTTTGTTAAATTAAATCGAAAAACAATGAAATCAAAAGCAAGAAAAGGCGAAGAGTTGCAGAGCCTTAAGGATAAATTACCAAAGTCAAAAATCTCGGTTTTCACTTCTTTCTCGAAAGAGGGGGAGAAAGGTTTGTCCGTGGCCCAGGTTACCCAACTTAAGAGGTTACTGCGCTCACTTGGTTCCGAATATTTTGTGACCAAGAAAACTTTAATCGATCTGGCCCTTCGACAAGCTCAGGGTAAACAACCAGGTAATAACTATGATGGCCCGAATGTTTATAAGATGGACGGGTCAATCGGTATGGTTCTGGGCGGCGATGAGCCATATACTGTGGCAAAGAAGATTTATGAATTTTCGAGAAAGAATCCCTCGCTTCACTTTTGGGGAGCGTTGATGGAAGGAAAATTTTTGAGCAAGGAATCTTTCCTGGAAATAGCAAAATTGCCATCGAAAGAGGTTCTTATAGGCCGGTTGCTGGGCATGCTTACTTATCCGATGAGAGGATTAGCGGTAGTATTATCCGAAGTGGCGAAGAAGAAACAAGTCATTTCGTAAATTTAGAATTTTCCAATTTAGAATTTAAAATGAATTTTCAAAACTAAATTTTCAAAACATTGAACATTGAAAAATTATTCATTGATTGAAAATTGAAAATTGAAAATTGAAAATTATTTGTGAACAAAGATGAATTTTTAAAGCAAGTTGAATCGATGTCCGTGGCCGAGTTGAATGACTTGGTCAAGGCATTGGAAGAGAAGTTCGGGGTTTCCGCCGCGGCCATGGCCGTTGCCGGACCGGCTGCCGGTGGAGAAGCCGGAGTAGCTGAAGAAAAAGATAGCTTTACGGTTGTCTTAAAGGATGCCGGAGGAGCAAAGATCCAGGTTATTAAGGTTCTCCGAGAAATAACCGGTCTTGGACTCAAAGAAGCCAAAGAGATCACCGACAAGCCCGACTCGAAGGTTAAAGAAGGCGTCAAGAAAGCCGATGCTGACGAGATGAAAGCTAAGCTAGAGTCGGCTGGTGCCACCGTAGAACTCAAGTAGTATATTCATATATATTAAGCAAAGACCCCGACCGCGTGTCGCTAAAGCTTTAGCGGTGGCGCAAAGGGGTTTTTGTTTTTGGGCCGGATGAATGGATTATTTATAAATAAATGATAAGATAAGTGGCAGTTCTTTGAACTTGGAGAAAACGATGATCTACTGGTTAGGGTATCTTTTGACAGGCTTCGTGGTTGCTCAAGGGGCAGCTGTTATTACAACTCTTTATCTTCACCGAGGCACGACTCACCGGGCGGTAACCTCCCATCCCTTTTTAGAGTTTCTGTTCCAGCTTAATTTATGGCTGACCACCGGTATCAACAGAAAAGAATGGGAGGCCGTTCATCTGTGCCACCATGCTCATGCCGACGTCGAGGGCGATCCTCATAGTCCGCTTATTCTGGGATTTTGGAAAGTCCAGCTCTTTAACGCTTTTTTCTATTGGCGGGCATCGAGAGATCCCAAGGTTCTCTGGTATGCTAGGCACCGTCAGCCGGTAATGCTTGAGAAAATTATTTCCAAAGTTTGGGGTTCCGGACTTATCGGGCTTGCTGTGGGTGCTAGCTTTCTATATTTTACGTTTGGGTTAAAGGCTACTCTCATCATCGGTCTCGTCCACATTTTCTTATATGCATTTTTCTTGAACAACTTGATAAACGGATGGTGCCATTATAGGGGCTATAAAAACTACCCTAAGGTTGTCGCTTTCAACAATAGGCTTATCGCTTTGCTGACTGTCGGCGAAGGCCTGCATAACAATCATCATAATTCGCCTGGCAATCCTAAGCTTTCTCACCATTCCAATGAATTAGATCCGGGGTGGGGGATATTAAAGATACTTTGTTTTCTCGGCCTCGCCACTATTGCGAGACCGGCCAAAGCCGATCAATGATCGGCTTTTTTAGTGCGGACTTGTATATAAAAATATAAATTCTACAATCCATCCATGATAAAATCAACAACTCAACAAGGGCCTTCTGGTTGTGCGCCTGCATGCGTTGCTCAAATTTTGGGCATTCCCTATATGAAGGCAGTTCGGTTATTTAAGGGCGGTATGGTAAAAGAAATATATCGAGGTTTTTATTGCAGGGAAATTGTGGCTGTACTGAAAAAGAGGGGCATAGGTAGTGAATTTAAGTATGTGAACAAAAAGATCGTTAAAAAAATATATAAAAACCGAACCATAATATATATAAAAAGATCAAAAAAATATCCTCAAGGACACTTTCTATGTAGATCTAATGGCATGTGGATGGATCCCTGGATCAATATGCCTAAAATGAATCCAGCTAAGAGCGGTTTTCGAAGGAAGCTTCCAGGAAAACCTATGTACGTTGTGCTCAGCGATCTTCAGTAGGTCGCTTTGTCAAAAAATGAGTACGACCAAGAGATACTACCTTCTCTCGCGCATCGAGGAGGAGGCGGGCATGGTTCAATAATAAACGGCGAACCACTAATATTAAACGGCTCACATGGTGAGCCGTTTAATATTAGGTGAGCGACCGACCCGATGAGAGGAGGAAGTACTGAGGCTAGAAGGTCGAATGTGCCGTTTATTATTGAGAGCCGACGACGAAACGCAGCGAGGTAGCCTGCTGGGTCAAGGCGAAGGTTCACCGGAGGAACTTCCAGGGAATCGCCTGCGAACGGAGCGGTAGAGAGGAGATAGTATCTCTTGGGAGTTAAAGTACAGTCTAGGGCTTAACTTGCCAGATTTTATTATCCTTCATTAGTAGATAGACAGTTTCATCATCCGAGAGGGCTGCATCCGCGATTGAGGACCCTTCGCCGACTTTAAGAGCCTTTACGACTGAACCTGAGTCCTTGCTGATCGCATAAATTCTGTTCAGGTTTTTGGCAACTAGGTACAAGTAAGGAGAGCCGGAGGTTGTTAGCAAGACA
>Ga0209542_10004989_pt1 | contig 26883 bp, 27 predicted proteins | sample RifCSPhighO2_01_FD_184028 | JGI IMG/M metagenome (GOLD analysis project Ga0209542, IMG submission 184028) | Soil microbial communities from Rifle, Colorado - Rifle CSP2_plank highO2_0.1 (SPAdes) (version 2) | ecosystem: Environmental > Terrestrial > Deep subsurface > Rock core/Sediment ...
TTTTATTGCTATTCCATTAACTATTTTTGCTACACTTTCAGCGTTTTCCTTGTTTTTAGAATAATTCACAATAACTTTACAACCTTCTTTTGATAGCTCCAATGCTATGCTTTTTCCAATTCCTCTAGATGACCCTGTTACTAAAGCTATTTTATCTTTTAACATAATTTATCTCCTTTTAACATCTAACCACTCGTGGTAATCTGGCAGTTTATCTTTAATTGTGTAACCATAAGTTGTTTCATTTCCTTCTTTTTTAATTATTTCGAAGCCTCTTTTTATATATAATGGCTTCATTCTCCAATTGCTTTCTATTTCTCTTAAAATTCCTCTTATTGTTTTTGCTTTTTTTTCTTTAGCATAATGCATGATTGATATAAGCAAGGCACTTCCTATTCCCCTCCCCATTGTTCTGCAGGAAACTGTCAAATCTTTTATTTCCCAATCTTTATTTCTTGTATCAAGAATAGTTTCAGCTATAAGACCATAATCTCCAAACTTATCTTTTAGTTCAGCAACTATTATTTCCATCTCTTTATTTTTATAAGAATTTTTTAATTTTTCAAGATCATACTTGTTCCCTGTAGTGGTAAGATCATTTGTCCTGTTGAACAATTGAACTACTCTTTCCCAGTCTTTTTCTTCTACAGGTCTTATTAACATATGAATATCACAATTCTTTAGAAATTTATTATAGTCATATTTGTTGTTCTTTTCAGCATCTTCCCTGTTTCTCTGTTCTTTCAAAAGTTTTACTCTTCCTTTGTCTTCCTCTGTTTCATTTTCTAATTTAAACTCAGGCAGACTTAAAATATCCAATGGATCTCCTAATTCTATTACTTTTAAATCCGGCATTTGTGAAAGCACCTCCGCTCTTTGAAATGCATCGTCATCAACAAAACATACTTCGCTTGGAAGAACATTGAATTTTTTTATCAGCTTTTTTATATTATCTGATTTAAGTCCCCAATTTATTTCAGGACTGTCAAAATATTTTTTTATTTCAAATTTATCAAGAATCTTTTCAACATCTTTATAATAATTCTTGCTGCAAAGAGTATTTTTTATTCCTCTTTTTGTTATTTCTTTCAGTGCAGCACTGGTTCCTGGTTTTAATGTCACACTATCCTTGTCTTTGTAATAAACAGTGCCATTCCATAGTGTATTATCTGCATCCCATACAACTAATTTGATTCTATTCATAACTGAATTTTATTAAAAAGTATTTATAAACATTTTTATTATTTAATAAACAAAATGAAAATTGGATTTTTGATAGAATACTTTTATCCAGTAAGCGGGGGAGCAGAAAATAACTGCTTTTATCTAGCTAAGGAACTTGCTAAGAAGCATGAAGTTCATGTTTTCACTTCTGACAGGAAAGATGAAAAAATGTTCAAGAAAGAAGAGTTAATTGATGGAATTAAAATTCACAGGTATAAAAACTGGTTTAGATATAAATATTATTTAACATTCACTCCTGGTTTTTTGGATATTTTAAACTATAATCTAGACATATTGCATGTTCATAGTCTTGGTTTTTTATGGCATGACAAGATTGTTTTTCTTAAGAAACTATTTAGCAAGACTAGGATTGTTAACACGCCTCATGGACCTTTTATGGCTTTGAAAGATTATGGATTTTTTGAGAATGTATTCAGAAAAATAACTGTATTTCTTGAAATGTTTTTTAACAGTTTGTATGATGTGGTTATCCAAGTCAATCCTAACCAATGGAAATGGATGGTTGAGTATGGAATCAGCACAGACAGGATAAGATATGTTCCTAATGGAATTTTGGAAAGCACTTTTGATAAGGTTAATGATAAAATTTTTATTGATAGGTATAAATTAAAAAATAAGTTTGTTATCTCTTATTTAGGAAGAATTCAGAAATACAAGGGTTTAGATCAGGTGATTAAAATATTACCTAAACTAAACAAAAATATTGTTTTTTTGGCTATGGGAAAAGATGTAGAAGATAAAAGAAGACTAGTTGAATTATCCAAGAAATTAGAAGTTCAGAATAGGGTTATATTTACTGGCGAAATATTTGATAATGAAAAACTATCTGGATTGGATGCTTCTGAAATATTTATAATGCCAAGCGAATGGGAAGCTTTTGGAATTGTTATCCTTGAAGCCATGGCAAGGGGAAATGCAATAATATCCACAAAAAATGAGGGTGCTGAGTTTTTGATTAAAAAAGAAAATGGGCTGTTGTATGATTTTGGTGATTTGAAAACATTGGAAGATAGCATAAATATTTTGTACAAAAATAAAAAATTGAGAGATAGATTTAAGAAAAATAACCTTAAAAAAGCAAAAGAATTTTTGTGGAAGGATATTGCTAAAGATTTGGAGAGGATTTATTTAAGATGAAAATAGCCCATGTATGCCCATTTTATAAGCCAACAATTTGCGGAGTTGGACAAGTAGTTTATGAACTATCTCAAAGACAAGTCAAAGATGGGCATGAAGTTCATGTTTTTGCCTCAGATTGGGATAAAAATGAACGTATCAAGAAAAAAGAAGAGACAATTGAAGGTGTTCAGGTTCATAGATGTTATCATATATTTAGAGCTGTTAATTTTGTGAGTGTTTGGCCTTCTGTATTTTTTAAATTATTAAATAAGAATTTTGATGTAATTCATAGCCATATTCCAGGGCATAGCCATGCAATTCTTGCTGTTTTTGCTTCTAAAATCAAAAGAATCAGGCATATTCATACAACACATTGTCCATGGACAGAAGGATATAGAAATAAACTTGGAATTTTGATGGATAGTATATCCAAAAAAACATATATTCCATTATTATTTAATTTAGCAGATAAGATAATAGCAATAACTCCTTGGGAAATTGAATTCTTGTTAAAATATGGCGCAAAAAGAGAAAAAATAACTGTTATTCCAAATGGTATGAGTGATGTATTATATAAAAAAATTAAGAATAATGACTTTAGAAAAAGATTAAAAATATCTGATAAAGATAAGTTAGTTTTATTCTTTGGAAGATTAAATCCAACAAAAGGTGTTGACAAATTAGTTGAAGCTGCAAAAGAAATATTGAAAGAAAGAAAAGATATTTATTTTATTTTTAGAGGACCTGATGAGGGTATGAGATATTTAGTTGAAAAAGCTTCTAAAGAAAATAAAAATATAATTTCAGTAAAAGAAACGAGAGACAAGGAAGAAGTTGTTAAAACTTATCAATCAGCAGATGTTTATGTCTTGCCTAGCTATCGTGAAGGATTGCCCTTGACTTTGTTTGAAGCAATGGCCTGTGGACTTCCTGTGGTTGCAAGTCCTGTAAATGGAATTCCTTATGAAATGAAAGAGCCTGAGAACGGATTCTTGGTTGATTATGGAGATATTAAAAATTTAAAGAAAAGAATACTGCAAATTCTGGATGATAAAAAATTAGCAAAAAAAATAAGCGAGAATAACAAATTGAAGGCAAGGAATTATGACTGGGACATAATATACAAGAAAACGATGAAGTTATATAATAGTTAATTTTTTTATTTTTATGAGCAACATTAGAGATAGAGTTGAGCATTTTTTAAGAGATAAATACAATTTGATGTTGCTGGGTGTTTTATTAATTGCTTTTGTAATAAGATTATATTATTTTATTCAAACTTACAATCAACCATTGTGGTGGGATGAAGCAGAGTACATGAGCATGGCTAAAAATATTCTTTATGGAATTCCTTTTGATTTTAATCCTCAGAGACCAATATTATTCCCATTGTTAATAAGCTTATTTTTATGGATTGGGGAAGGTGCTGTAAGATTTTTCATAGTATTCCTGCCTTCTATTGGAATTGTAGTTATGACTTATTTGCTGGGAAAAGAATTTTATGACAAAAAAGTTGGATTGATTTCTGCTTTTATAATCTCTGTATTCTGGAGCATATTGTTTGACAGTACAAGGATACATGCTGATGTTATAGGTCTTTTTTTTAGTTTATTAGGAATATATTTATTTTGGAAGGGATATGTTACAAATAGGTCAATTAAATTAACCAGCTTGGGATTTTTGTTTATGATTCTTGCATTTATGGTTAAGGTAAATATGATACTTGCTCTTTTGACTGTTTTAATTTTCTTGATTGTTACAGAAAGATTAGATTTCTTGAAAGAGAAACTATTATGGAAGTCTTCAATATGGCTGTTTATTCCTTTAATTCCATTCTCCATTTATAATTACCTTAAATTTGGAACTATTCTGCCATTTATCCAAGGCTATGTTGATCCTGCTTCTTTAACAAGCAAGTTTCAATCCAGCTTTAACTGGAGTATACTAAAATTTGCATATGTTTACACTTATGAAATATTTTTTGTCTTGTTTATTATTGGAGTTTTGTTTGTTTTATTTAATTTAATTTTAGGTTTTGATTTAATGTATGAAGAAAAAAATTTGAAATTAAAATCTGATTTATTCTCTATTTTAGCTATTATCGTGGTTATGTCTTATTTTATTTTTATTGAAAGATGGAATGCTGAACCAAGATGGCTCATATTGATGGCTCCATTTATGTTTTTCATTATAGGTAGGGGAATATTGGATGTTTTTAGTTATATCAAAATTGATAAAAAAATAATTTTTATTGCTGTTGTTCTAGTGCTTTTTATAGGAGCATATCCCCATTTAAAATATAATGATGAACTTATTAAGGCTAAAATAACTTCTTATGAACCGGTTAAATTAGCAGGATTATGGATTAAAGAGCACTCTGATAATAATGATATTGTATTAAGCAAATCTCCAACACAAATAACTTATTATTCTGAAAGGGAAACTTTCGGGATAGTTTCCAATGGAGAGATTAAAAGTTTAAAACCTAGATATATTATGATATCAATATTTGAGTTACATCCACCTGAACTATTGCAAAGGATAGAAATGATTAAAGATCATCTTGAAGTTGTTAATGGATATTTTATGGATGCTGAAGGGAAAAAACCTGCTTTGGTTATTTATGAATTCAAAGATTATGAATTTTGACTATTTTCATTTTAATACTAATTTCTACTCTTTTTCCATATCTCTTACTATATTCCTCCATTATCTTATCAATTTTCTCATGATATCTTCTTGGACAGTTTGTATCAATGTCTGTGATAAAATTTTCTCTACCTATAAAAGGAGAATAATCTGATCTTTCGTTAAGTAAACTAGCTAGCTTATTAGCCCAGGTACTAGGAGAAAATAATCTCACTTTTTCATATATTTCAACTAACCTTGCTACAGCATTACTTTCATAATACGAAGTCAAGTCGTAACAATTTTCATACCTTCTTGTTTTAGTCTGTTTTCTAGAAATTTTTCTTCTAATCTTTCTTTTTGATTTTCAGATTGATTATTTTTCATATTTCTTAGAACTTATCTCTTTTTATAAATCTTTCTATTTGTTATTACTTCAGGATAGTTTTTATTTCATTTAAAAATATCTTTGACTGAACTTTATCTGAGAACTTTTCTGTTGTTTTTCTTATCTTGTTCTTGTCCCACTTTTTATTAAATGCTTTTTTTATATTTTCTGCTAAATCCTTTGTGTCATAAGGCTTGGCTAAAAATCCATTTACATTTTCTATTACGGTTTCTGCCGGACCTGATTTATCATTCCATGCAACCACAGGAGTTCCACATGACATTGCTTCTATCGGGACTATTCCAAAATCCTCTTTTGGAGCTGTCAAAACAAACACTTTTGCTTCGTTATATAATCTTATAAGCTCTTTCTCAGAAATCTTTCCTAATATTCTGACTCTCTTGTCTAATCTTAATTTTCTAATCAATTCTTTTAATTTATTTTCATAATTCTTTTCTATTTTTCCAGATATTATCAGATTATTTTCTGGAAGATGTTTCATAGCTTCTATAACATATTCAACTTTTTTATCAGGAATAACTCTCCCATGACTGTAAATGAAATCTTTTTTCTTTATTTTTAATATTTTGAATAATTCATTCTTTGGTGGATAAACTATTACGGCATGTTTATTATAAATTTCTTTTATCCTTTTTTTTGTGTAATTACTGTTTACAAATAATAATCTGGCATTTTTCACGCATTTTTTGTCAAGATTTCTTAGCCAATTTCCTATTAATTTTCCACCCAACCAAGCTAAGAATCTTTTTGGAGAATTTATCCAATCTTTTTCTTCCTGCCTTGACTGAAAATAAAGGAAATTTGGGGGATGATGCAAGTAAATTATGTAAGGAATGTTTTTTCTGTAACAATAATAAGATGTTAAGAAACTATTGCTTATTGCCAAATCCACTTTTAATCTTTTTATGAATGGATTTATGCAAAACCACATTACACTTAAAGATTCTTTATTTATTGGAAATGCTGATATTTTCTTTATTTTTATATTGTTATATATTTCATTTTTTTCTATCTCTTTGTCTATATATGAAAAACCAAGGAAAACATCATATTTATCCTTTAGCCATTTGTAATTGTTAATCATGACTCTTTCTAGACCGCCAATTTCACTCAAGAATTCATAGATTATTGCCACCTTTTTCATCTCTTAGCCCTCATCAACCATCCTTCTTTTGTTGATATTTTTTTTAAATTTATTTTATTTTTTATTGTTCCTAAACAAAATGTTATTAACCAAACAAAGAATGCAAACTTTCCTTTTATGTTTTTTATTTTGTTTATGTTTTTTAATGAGTATAGCATTAGTGGAATGTAAAAATTAAAGATATTTATATTTATATTATATTTTCTGAATACTTGGTTTCTTGCGATTGCTGTTCTTTCTTTTTGTTTTGTTATATCTTTAAAATTTGTTTTTTCATATGCAGCTATCATTCTTGGGAAATGTTCATCTTCTTTTACCAAAATCTTGTAATCTCTGTTTAGTATATTCAAAGTTCTCTCAAAATCATCGCCTAATGTAGTATTTTTATTATAAAATTCTCTTCTGAAAATATTTGTTAAGAAAGGAAAACTATTCCTTGAAAATTTTACATATAACTTATCATTCTTTTTTGAAGTAAATTTATTTTTTTGAAAATCCATCCAGAAGTAATTACCCCATAAGCTTCCTAAATGACCTAATGATTCTATATTTTTTAATTTTTCTGAAACATATTCTATTGGAAAAGACTCTGCAATGCCCCCTAACTCTTTATCCTTAAACTCATTTTTTAATTCTGTTAATCTTTTTTTGTTTTCTACTTTGAATATCCAGTCTGCATCGTTGATTACCAGTATTTCTCCTTTTGACTTTTTCACTAAACTGTTTATTATAGTAGGTTTTCCGTTTCTTCCTTTAAACTCATAAACTTTTACAAATTTATATTCCTTTATTATGCTTAAAGTTTTATCAGTGCATCCATCAAGGCCTATTAGAAACTCTAAATCTTTTTCCATAGCATATAACATTTTGAAATTTTCTAGAGGTTTCCTAATTATTTTTTCTTCATTATGGGCTGCCATTAAAAAGCTTATTTTCATATCCTTTAATAGTCTAGAAAGGTTTAAAAGAATAATGAATTCTTGTTAAAATAATGCGTAAATAAATGGTGAAATTATACTGCTTTGGCTAAATATTATCAATACTCCAACTAAAATTAGCATAATTATTATTGGGGCAAGCCACCATGCTTTTCTTACTCTTAAAAAGTTCCAAAGTTCTTTCAATAATGATTTATTATTTCCCATTGTTATTTATTTTTTATTTCTTTGTTTATTAATCTTTCCGCAAGAAATCCTTGGCTTTTAAGCCAATGAATGAACTGAGGTGAATTTTTATTTCTTAATTTTACGTATTTTAAAATTATTGAACGAATAATTTATAAATTCCTTTAATCAAAAATTATCCAGTATGAAAAAAAAACATATTTTAAATATTCTTACATTTATTGCAACAGTTTTGATACTATTTATTTTGTTAGAGTTTAGTTTACGTATTTTTTATCCGCAAATTTTATTGAAAAGAGATCACATTGAAGCTTCAACTCCTATGTTTCAAAAAGGAGAAAATATTCCTTGGCAATTAAAACCTTTAACAGAAACAAGACAAAGGGATATTTTTGGGGAGTATGATGTTCCAATAAGAATAAATAATTTAGGATTAAGAGATAAAGATTATGATGAGGAATTAAATTCTGATATTAAGAAAATACTATTGTTAGGTGATTCTATGACATTTGGATATGGGGTAGAGCAGGAACAATCTTATCCAAAAACATTAGAAAAATTACTTGGTGATTATTATTTTGTTATTAATTCTGGTGTTGGAGGTTATAGCCCAGATGTTGAATATATCTATTTAAAAGAAAAAGGATTGAAATTAAATCCAGATGTAGTAATATTGGGGTTATATGTGGGTAATGATATAACTGATCTTGAATTTAATAATTGGATAAGACTGGATGAGAAAGATTTACCAAAAAAAATTAGTTCTAATCAATTTTATGTGGATGATCAAAATAGATTGAGAACTAAAGGAGATGAAAATGTTATAAAAAACAATCCTTTTCCTATTCTTTATGGTATTAATGTCTTTTTAAGTTATAAATCTCATGCATATATATTTTTTAAAGAAAGATTGAAGTCTTTATTTTATAAGTTGACTGGGCAAGAAGAATCTATACAAAAAACAATTTATGGAAATTATTACAATAAAGATTTAGAATTGTCATGGAAGAAAGTTGAAGCTATTCTTGTAGAGATGAATTTATTAGTAAAAGAAAAAGATAAATATTTTGTTATTATTTTAATTCCAAGCAGAGATCAATTCCAAGAAGAGAAAGATAATACTTATAATTTTACTAACCCAAACAAAAGGTTGATGGCATTTGGCAAAGAAAATAACTTGATTATGATGGATTTACTTCCCTATTTTAAAGGGGAGGATGATCCAAGAGACTTTTACTATAAGAAAGATGTTCATTTAAATAAAGAGGGGCACAGATTTTTAGCAGAGAAAATTTATGAGAAATTAAAAGGTTTAAACTTAGTTTGAAGAAATTCTCTTAGAAACCCTCTTTTTTTCAGATTTGTGTTGTAGAGATTTTCTTTTTCTTGCGGATCTGATTTTAAGTTAAATAATCCTGAAACATATCTCCCTTTTTCTGGGTTAATTTCTATGAGCTTCCAATATTCATATGAAATTGCTTTTTGGTTAATAATTATTTCATATATGCTCTCATATTTATCAACTTCAAGTTCAGAAAGTACATATTCTCTGTTATATTTCCCTTCATTTTTAATCAATGGCAACAAACTCACACTATCTATGTTTTCTGGTATTTTCATTTTTAAAATATCTAATATTGTTGGGAAAATATCAATCGTCCCAACTTTTTTTTCTATCATTTTTGGATTAAAATCTTTTGGATAGTATACTATAAGAGGAACATGAATTACTTCTTCATACAAAGTACGCCCATGATATACCCCTCCATGTTCTCCAAATTCTTCCCCATGATCTGCTGTTATAATTATTATAGTATTATTTTTTATTTCCAACTCTTCGAGTTTCTTTAGTAATTCTTCTATTTGCCTATCCAAATAAAATATCTCAGTATCGTATTTTATAATTTCTTCATTGCTATTAATATTTTTTATATTATAATAAATCTCTTTTTTAAGATCTTGACCAATATTGTAAGGATGGTGAGCATCAAAATAGTTTACAAACATGAAAAAAGGCTGTTCTTTATTTTTATCAAGCCATTTAAAAATTTTTTTATTCGTCTCTTCTGCGGTCCTTTCGTCATCTCTATTAAAAATAGATGTTTCAAATTTTAATGATATGGCTGAAATTATATACCTCATGCTTAATTTATTAAATGTGTGCAAGTAACTAAAGAAGTCTAGCCTATCATCATATGTTTTAAAACCTTGGCCAAAACCATATTTTGATTTGATGTATAGTCCTCCAACAAAACCAGCAGTATTGTAACCTTTTTCGTTTAATATTTCTGCAATTGTAACTTCTTTTTTGCTTAGCAATTGATTTAGTTTATTGGCATTGTGCTTGGAAGAATCCCTCCCTGTGAACATAGAAGAATGACTGGGAAGAGTCCATGATGAAGGCGATATTGCATTTTCAAATACAACAGAACTTTCTGCTAATTTTCTAAGATTTGGAGTGGTGTCTATTGAGTAATTGTATATAGAAAGATGATCGGCTCTTACTGTGTCCATTACTATAAATAATATATTTGGATAGCCTTCTAAGTTTGCACTTGATGTGATATTTGGGGTATGATTTAGAATATACAAATCTAAAAGAAGAGATGAAATCAAGAATACTATCACAATGAAAACATAGTTCTTGATTAATCTTTTAACCTTTTCTTTATCTATTAAAAATATTCTTTTGAATATTCTCTTTCCTTTAATTAACAGGATGATGTATGTCATTCCTACAATTAAAACGATAATTAATGAAATAAAATAAAAATTTTTATCTGTTCTTAAAATATCAAATGGGACACGTGGGTATAATATAAGTTTAATAATTACAATTTCACTGTAAAATAATAAAAATGCTGCTATTGCTGTAGAGATATAAAAAATTGAGATATTCTCTTTTTTAATGTCTAATTTTAAAGCTTTTTTTATTATTTGTATAATAACTCCTAAAATAGTGAAAGTAATTATGAGGACTATTAGATCTACTAAAAATGTCTGATACAGCTCAAACCATTCAAAACTGAAATCAATTGTTCTAGCGATTACATCTATTGTTCCAAATATTAATCCTAAAATTAAACCAGTGAATGCTACTATCTTTATATTTGCTGACAATTTTTTCACTCTAAAATAATTCCTCCTGCAACTATATCTTCTCTTTCCAGAACAAATCTTCCCATTTCTTCAATGTTATTAAAATTTTCTATTACTATTGGTTTTTCTGTTTTTATGATAACTTCTGCAGCTTCTTTGTCATTTATTTCTTCTTTATCTTCTTTTATTTCAAGTGTTGAGGAATTAATTATTTTGTTGATTGAATCAATTTCACACATTACTTCTTGGGTTGTACATCTTAAGTTTATTCTTTCTCTTTTTTTTATTGATGTTTTTCCCATCCAAAAAATATTAGCTTTTATTTTATTAGTCATAATTGGCTGTTTTTCATTTGGTTTGACTATAACATATCCTCTATCTATAAACACTTTATCCTCAGTTGTTATCCCTATGCTCTTTCCAGCTTCTGCTTCTTTGGGATCTTTCAGAAATTCTTCTATAGATTTTACTTTTGTTATTTCTTTAGTTGGTAAGATTAAAATTTCATCTCCTTGCTTTATTTTTCCACTTTCAATTCTACCCACAAAAATTCTTTTATCAAAAGTGTAGTAATCTTGTATTGGCAATCTTAATTCTTTATCCTTCAAAGAAATTTTATTCTTGAACGTATCTAATGATTCTAGAACAGTTTTATCATTATACCATTGCATATTTTTTGATTTTTTAATTATGTTGCTTCCGTCTCTTGCTGATATTGGAATAATTATTGAAGGTTTAATGTTTATATTCAAAAGAAAATTCAACAAATCCTCTTTAACTTGATTAAACCTCTTTTCTTCATATTTAATTAAATCCATTTTATTTATTACTACTATTATTTGATTTAATCCAAGGAATTTCAATATGTAAGCATGTCTTCTTGTTTGTTCTTGAATTCCTTCTTCAGCGTCTACTATTAGTATTGCTGCTTCAGCTTGTGAAGCGCCTGTAACCATGTTTTTAATGAATTCTACATGTCCCGGTGCGTCTATGATTATATAATCTCTCTTGTTTGTTTTAAAAAATGTCTGGGTAGTATCTATAGTTATATTTTGATCTCTTTCTTCTTCCAAGCTGTCTAATACGTATCCTACTTCAAATTTTTTTCCTAGTGATTCACAGACTAGTTTTATTTCTTCAACTTTTCCTTCAGGTAAGGAATTTGTATCATATAACAATCTTCCTATAAGTGTAGATTTTCCATGATCTACGTGACCAACAATTACTATTTTCATATTTTCTTTTTCATTATTCATTTTAAAATATAAATCATACTCCAATTGAATTTAATATTGTTCTAAGGCTTAAGATTATAATTAAACATCCCACTGATATTCCCACTGTTCTAAGAGGTAATCTTTTTGTTATCATTGCTGCTATTGGGGCTGCTATGATGCCCCCTATTATCATGAATAAAACTATGCTCCAATTAATTTCTGGCAACATTATCAAAAAGGTTATTGATATTGCCAGTGTAACAAAAAACTCTGCAAAGTTTACTGAACCTATTGTTTTTTTTGGATTAGAATTTGATGCAATTAATGAAGGTGTTGCTATTGGCCCCCAACCTCCTCCTCCAATGGCATCTACAAATGCAGCAATAAATCCTATTGGCACTATTTTTCTTATTCTCGGTGTTGAATATATTGTATATTCTTTATTTTTTATATATTTTATTATTATTAAAACTCCTAGCACCAAAAGAATTCCAGATATAAATGGTTTTATAAAACTTATATCTTGTAGCTTAACTGATAAATATGATCCTAAAATTCCCCCCACTATCCCAGGTATTAATAAATAGGTAAATATTTTTTTGTCAAAATTCCCGAATTTAAAATGAGACATTCCAGAAAAAAATGTTGTAAATATCTCTGATATATGAACTGTGGCGCTTGCTACTGCTGTTCCAATGCCTATAGAAAGTAAGAATGTAGTTAAACTTACTCCATAACCCATTCCTATTCCACCATCGATTAGTTCAGCTATGAAAGCAAATATCACTATTAGTACATATTTAAAAAATTTTTCTTCCATTTTAATCACTCATTTTTTTTAAAATATTCTCTAGTTCTTTTTTATCTAGTTTTAATCTCTCGAAACCAGAACTTCTATCTAAAACAATTTTGGATTTTTCTCTATCCCATAACCTGTCTCCTTTTTTTCTAGGTATAAAATGAAGGTGAAAATGAGGAACACTCTGACTTGCATATTGTCCGTTAGTGTTTACAATGTTTATGTTTGAACCAAATGTTTTGTAGAATATGTCTGTTACTTCTTTTATTGTTGTTCCTAAATTTTTAGTTTCTTCTTCACCTAATTCAAATATTGTTTCATAATGTATTTTTGGTATTAGTAATACATGCCCTTCTACAATTGGGTTACTGTCTAAGAATCCCAAGTAAAGATTATTTTCATATATCTTGTAGCAAGGGATTTCTTTTTTTACAATTCTACAAAATGTACAGTCATTCATCTTACATGTATCCTAGTGCCCTGAGCTTTTGCATTTCATACATGCTTTCTTTGTCTAGGGCTCTTCCAGCTCTTTCAGCTTGTTTAGTTGTCTTTAATTCTTCTACTATTTTATCAATATTATCTGCGTCAGAATCTATTGGTCTAGTTGTTGGTTGGCATCCTAAACTTCTATACCTTTTGCCATTTTTTGCAAAGTATAAAACATTGATGGGCATGCCTTCTCTTTTTATGTATTCCCATACATCTAGTTCTGTCCAACCCAGAAGAGGGTGCACCCTTAAATGATCGCCTTCTTCAGTTTTGGTTTTGTATTGGTCCCACATTTCAGGTGGTTGATTCTTGTAATCCCATTTGAAATCTTGTGTTCTTGGGCTAAATTGCCTTTCTTTTGCTCTTATTCCATGTTCATCTCTTCTTATTCCAACTATAATAGCCTTAAATTTGTATTTTTCAATAGCCATTTGTAATGTTTTTGTTTTAAGTTCTGTTGAACAAGCATGAGTATCTCCAGGTTTACATATTACTCCTCTTTTTATTGCTTCTTCATTTCTTGCAACAATAAGATTTAAATTCCAATTTTTAGTCCATTCATCCCTGAACTCATACATCTCAGGAAATTTGTGACCTGTGTCAAGATGCATAACTGGGAATGGAGGTTTTCCGTAGAAGGCTTTACGTGCCAACCAAACTAAGGTGGTTGAATCTTTACCTATAGACCATAGTAAAGCTACTTTTTTAAATTTTTTATATGCCTCTCTAATTATGTAAATACTTTTGCTTTCTAATTCATCTAAATGGTTCATCATAACCTCTTAATATATTTCAATTATATATAATTCATATATAAATATTTCTGTGATAAATTACATAAGACTTTGATAATATCTTAAAAGAGAATCTTTTATTTGTGATGATACTTTGTTCTCTCCTAGATAATCGTAGATAATTACAGCACTTTCTATCTTTCTTATACTTGAAAATATATTATTTGTTACTTTTTCTGCAGAACTTTTGAGAATTTTGTTCCATAATTCATTATCAACATTAGTATGAACTTCTTCTTCTAATTTTCTTTTTAATTCATGGAAATCTTTATTTTCTACTAATGGCAAATTGTTTAATACAACTTTTGTGCAATATTCTAAATTGACCATATGTTTTGGTTGAGATAAATTATTATAAAGTTTTCCTAATTAAAGATAGCCCAAACTCTTTAATCTTTTTTTAACTTCTTCTTCATCTTTTCTAGAAAATGCTTCTTTTTTATTATCCTCTTTTCCATCTTTTTCTATATTTGAGACTACTTGTCTTAATATATAAACAACATAAGATGATACTGAGTTAAATCCAGTTCCTTCTATTCTTTTTTTTATTTTATCGGCTAATACTTTTGGTATTGAAATCGTTGTTATGTTAGAATCCAACATTTTTTGCCTCCTTGATGTTTAATTAAGTGTAATTGATATTTATATCTTTTTCTGTTTAGTAGTCTATATTTTTAATTGCAGAACTTATTTTTATTTCTTCAGGATTATTTGTTTTGACATATTTCACTTTTCTTGAATTGTAGTTTAAGATTATTTCTTTTAATATTTTTCCATCTATATCTTTTGAAATTGGAATATTGAGTAAGTATAACAATGTAGGAGTTATATCCAAGATATTTGCGTTTTTTATTTTTTTATTTTTTATAATGTTTGGACCCTTTGCTATAAATATACCATTAGCTTTGTGGTCTGCTGATTTATAAGCGGAACCTTGTTTTGAAAGCATTATTGGTTCTTTTCCTAAACCTTCCTGAGCAATATATCCTTCTTCCATCTCAACTATAAGGTCTGGAGAATTTTTTATGTAAGACCCTTTATAAATTTCCTCTCTTTTGAATATATTTTTTATTAATCTTTTTCCTGTTGAATCATCTTTTATTCTTTTTAATTTACTTATTATTAAATCTCTTATTGAGTCATATTCTTTACCTTCACTTACTATGCCATTAATCTGCCTATTTTTTAGATTGATCATTATTCCTCTTCCAGAATGTGAAAAGAAGTATGCTTTTGTGTTAAACCAATCTATACTACTATCACCAAGTTTTGTGCTGTTTATATTAGAATTTAAAAATACTTTTAATTTATATGGAATTTTCTTTATTATTTTGTTTAGTTTATATGAGTTGGACAAGTAAATTAAGTTTTCTTTTGTAATTCCAAGTTTTTTTAGAATAGATTTTTGCAATTCTTTTTCTTTTTTTAATTTTAATAAATTTAAACTCCTTAAATAATGATTTATATAAACTTCTTTGTATATTGGACCAAATCCGTGATCTGACAAAATCATAATAAATGTGTTTTTATCTGCAAACTTAATCAAATTGTTTATTACTAAATCAAGTTTTTTGTAGTAATTTAATATTGCATCTTTATATTTTTCTGATTTTTCTTTGTCATACATTGGATGTTTTTTGTCCATATGCCTCCAAAAAAAATGTTGTAACCTGTCTAAATCATCAAAGACAACCATAAAAAATTCTGGTTTATATTTTTTTATCAAATAGACAGATGTTTCTTCTAATTTTTCTGTTACAAAATTTAAATCTTTAATAAAACTATCATGGTCTTCTTTGTTTATGTAACTCCAATTTAATCCTTGTCTGTACCCTTTGATATTTTCTAATAATTCTTTTTTAAGATTCTTAGGATATGTAAAATCTGATTTTACTGAGATTGATTCTGAACCACATACTATAAAACCATTTATATTTTCTGGAGGATATGTGAATGGTAAGTTTAATATTCCTGTTTTCATGTTATGTTTATTAAGAATGTTCCATAAACTCTCGGATTTTTTATCCAAAGATGTAATTATAGCTCTATCATAATTATTTTTGTTTAACTTGAAGAAATCAAATATATTATGCTTGCCTGGATTTTTTCCTGTTATTAAAGAAGTCCAAGCAGGAGGTGTTAGTGGGGGAATGGTGCTATTCAAATCACCATGAACTCCTTCTTTCATTAGATTTTTGAATGTGGGTAATTCTCCTTGTTCAATCCAAGGTTTGATCAAATCAAAAGTTGCACCGTCTAAACCAATTATTAAAACTTTACTTATCATTTTGTTGTAAGTTCATTATCTTAAAAAAGTTTATAACATTATTTGTTTTTTTTTAGAGATAAATACATTTATTTATATTAATGATACACCATCTATGTTTTCTGGTATTTTTATACCACAGATTTTAAGAATTGTTGGTGCAATATCTATTATTTTTGGATTTTTCTTGTTTATTTCAAAATTTGTAAATAATACTCCTGGAACATGGCTTCTATCCATCAAGTGATCTCCTTTCCACTCTCCATTATTATCTGATATTATTTCTGAATCCAGGGCGCCTATTGCACTTCTCCAAGACATTCTATAACCCTGTGAGAATCCTAAAACAATATCTGGTGCTAAGTGAGAATATTCCCCTTTATAAATTTCCTTTCCTTTATACAAATTTGTGATCACTGGTTTTTTATTATCTTTAAGATTTTTTAGTTTATTTAAGATTTCATTTAACACTTCTTCATACTCTTCTTTTTTTACTATTCCTAGATTTTCTCTATCTTTCATATTTAGGTATAAACTTGTGAACCCTACAGAGTAAGCTTTAGTATTCTCCCAATCTACAAATTTGAAAAGAGAATCTTCTTTGTTTCCTTTTATTTTTATATAACCCTCTTTTACTAACCATGAGTTTATGTTAACTTGTTTTTGAAAATTTCCGAATCCATGATCTGAGAATATTATTAATTTTGTGTTATTATCTAATTTTGAAAGAATTTCTCCAAGAAATTTATCTTTACTTATATAATAATTTTCTATTTCTTCTGGAATTTCTGGATTTTCCACATCTGAGCTGTTTTTCCAGAATAAATGTTTCAATCTGTCTCCTGCATCAAATGCAAAAGCATAGACACCTTCATTGAATCTGTCAAATTCATAGAAAAACATTTTTCTTCTTTCCTCTTCTATTTGCAACACTTGCTGAAAAAATGTTTCTTTATTCATTTTATGTTCTGTGACTGCTTTTGTATCTTCAGGCATTCCTAATGTGTAAAATAATCCTATATTTTTTACAAGTTCTTTTCCATATTCTTTTGGATAAGTAATATCTATAAATTGGTTTTCTGGATCTATTTGAATAGAACTCATGTACATTTCAAATGGAGTTATAGACTGTAAATAAATATTAAATATCCCATGATAATCTATGAAAGGTAATATCTTAAACTTTACTTTTATTATTTCACTCCATCCTTTATTTTGGATAGAATATTCTTTTTCATCAATTTTAATTGTAATCTTATTATTTTTTATTTCTATATCCATAGATATCTTTTTGTCAACTATCTCATTTCTTTTTCTTATTAATGGCCCTGAAATATGTGTTTTTATAATGCCGTTTTCTATTTTCACAACAATTACTTTTTCTTTTCCATCTTCGTCTTTAATTTCTTTTTCCGTATAAAATGAATAGTTGTTCAACATTCCTTTTGCATCTACTACTCCTAAACCAGATAACATATGACCTTTAACTTTCTCTGGTGGGAATGTAACAGGCCATCTTATTATTGTTGCAGGAATATTGTTTTGTGTTAATATCCTCCAAAATGGTACACCCCGCATTGCGCTAGTATACTCTGGTTTTATTATTCCTTCTTTTTCTATTGTAAGATTAAGTTTTGGTTGATTATTTCTCAAATCTCTATCTATAAAATCAAAGATACCATATTTTCCTGGATTTGTTCCTGTTGATGCTGCACTCCATGCTACTGGTGTTTCTGGAGGTATTGTGGTTTCTAATGAACTATAAGTTTCTAATTTTTTGAAGTTTGGGAGTTTATTTATTAATTTATTTATTATTTTTGGATCTAATGCATCAATTCCTATAATCAGAACTTTGTTTTTCATTTAATTTCCTTCTCTTTTTTATTCCTATTCCTAGAAAATAATTTTTTTATCGGATTCCAGAAATTTTTTATCAGAAATGCGCCAATAGTAGAAAAAATAATTATTATCAAGGGCCATAAAGTGCCTGCTATTGCACTTCCAGTTCCTGGGTTGATATATGCAGAAACTAGTTTACTTAAAAGAATAGCTCCTAGACTATAAAATAATAATATTAAACCTATTTTTTTTATCATATTTTATTCTTCTTATTACTTTTTATACTTAGTTATAAAGTAATTTTATAAACTTTTTGATAATTTAAATTGAATAAAATGAGGATAAATGTATTTATAAATTTTAAGGTAAAAATAATTATACTGCTAGTTATTGCATTAGTTATTTCATTTTTTGTATATTCCATTATAATAAAATTTTATGTTGATTCATATCTGGAAAGTGGTTCTGACTTGGGAAGAGGAGAAAAAATCTTTGAGTTTTATAATACTAAAATTGATGATAGTTCTAATAAAATATACTATCTAGGACATTCTTCTATGAAAGAGGACATAGATGCAAATCTTATAGACAATTTAAATGATTCATTCAAAAATTATAATTTAGGAAATCCTGCATCAACTCCTTTGAGAGAAGTAATAGAAATTAATTCCATAATCAATTCAAAACCAAAAGCAGTAGTAATTGGTGTAGGTTATATGAGCTTTAGTAATAATTGGTTATTTCCTTATGACCAATATGCACTTATTTCCAAATATGCTGATTTGAAGAAAAATAATGAATTAATCCTAATTTATAATGAAACTTATCGGGAATTTCTAGGAATGAACAAGTTTAAACTTTTGATGTACAAAAGAAAATTTATTTATCCTGCAACAAATTATAAGATAAATTTATTGAGATATAAATTTCTTGGAGCTGAGAAACCTTATTCATACAAAAACTATAATGGAGACTTTAAGTCGGAAGGTATTTTATTACAATCAAATGAATCATATAATCCTGAATTTATAAATCTATTAAGGAACAAAAAAAGCTTTTATGAATATTTTGTTCCTTCTGAAACAAATATAGAAAAATATTCATTTGAGTTTATAATCCAAAGATTGTTAGAAAATGATATAAAAATTATTATAGTAAAAATCCCATTAAATCCTGATTTATTAGAAAAAATATCAAATGAATCAAAAAACAATTTTGATGCATTCTTAAATGGGATATCTAGGAAATATAATATTACTATATTAGATTACACTTCTAGTTATAGCAATTTTTATTTTTATGATGGCCATCATCTTAATATTAATGGAAAAAAGACTTTTTCAAAGAACTTAGGTTTAGCAGTAATGAGAATAGTTGGTGAGGTCTAAAATGCTGTTTAATACAATACAGTTTGCAATTTTTATGATCCTTGTAGTTTTAGCTATTGAGTTATTCAAAAAAAATAAATTACAATTAGTAATATTAACCATTGCTAGTTATGTATTCTATTATTTTGATGGTGGCTTTTTAGTTGTTTTACTTTTATTCACAGCATCATTAGACTTTTTTTGCGGAAAAAAAATATATGAGTCTAAATCTGCAAAAAAGAAAAAATTCTTTTTATTTATTAGCATAATTGGTAGTTTGGGAATACTTGCTTTCTTCAAATATGCAAATTTTACTATAAACATAGCAAATCATGTGGCAGATATATTTGGAATTGCTCCTCCGTTGAAACTTTTGAATATATTACTTCCTGTTGGAATCTCTTTCTTTACATTCCAATCAATGAGCTATACAATTGACATATACAGAGGAGATTTAAAACCTGCAAGTTCATTTTTGAAATATATGCTTTTTATTGCTTTTTTCCCCCAGTTAGTAGCAGGTCCTATTGTTAGAGCATCAGATTTTTTACCTCAACTTAATGATAAAAGAATATTGATTCTTGGTAAAAATCTTAAAATTGGTTTAACTTATATTAGTTGGGGGATTGTTAAAAAGTTAATTTTTGCAGATAATTTTGCTCCTTTTGTTAATTCTATATTTGCTGATCCTATGGGATTTAGTTCCTTTTATATCATAATAGGAGCTTTAGCTTTTGGGATACAAATTTATTGTGATTTCTCTGCATATACTAATATTGCTATTGGTTGTGCAAGAATATTTGGATTTACTTTTTTAGAAAATTTTAATAAACCTTATTTTGCTCGTAATCCTTCTGATTTTTGGAGAAGATGGCATATTTCTCTTTCAACATGGCTTAAGGATTATTTATACATCCCTTTAGGAGGAAGTAGAAAAGGAAAATTTAGAACTTATCTTAATTTAATGATAACTATGCTGTTAGGAGGATTATGGCATGGAGCTGCATGGAATTTTGTAGTATGGGGCGGTTATCAAGGAGGATTGTTAGCCACACACAAGTTTGTCACAGATAGAATAAATTTCAAGAACTTTTTTAATAAGTTTATTAACGAGAAAACTAGAAATATTTTTTCTATAATTATTGCGCAGTATTTCGTATTTTTAGGGTGGTTAATATTTAGAGTTCGTGATTCTAGCCATCTGTTGTATTCTATAAAGAAATTTATACTTGTGGATTTTTTTTCAGATGTATCTGGAATAATATCTTTTTGTATTCAAAATAAATTTATAATATTTCTAATTTTATTATTTTTCTATTTACACATTTTGTCTTATAAAATAAAAAATATTATTGAAAGAATTAATTCATTGAATCTGTGGTACTGGTTTTTATATATAATTTTTGTAATGCTTTTATTGTTTATATTCACGCCTAATCTAAACACAGCATTTATTTATTTTCAATTCTAAAATTATTAACAAAAGTTATATAAACTCTTTTTTATTTTTATTATAAAATGATAGGAGGTGTCAAACGAGATGAAATGGTGGATTGTTTTAATTATAATTGTTATCATATTAGCAATTTTGATGTTTGTATTTGGACAGAGCAGTTCAGGACCTTTTGATTATGCTTTGTCTTAATATTTTCAGGGTTGATTACAGTTTTTTATACTATTTTTTTATTTTTTAGTTCTTCGTACAATAATCTTCCTGCAATATGATTTCCATTTTTATTCCAGTGAGGATCAATCTTGAAATATATTGAATATTTGTTATATTTTACATATTCCCTTAAATTTGGCAATATATCAATTATTTCTATATTATTTTTTGCTCCAAAATCAATTAAGATATCATTGGGTTTTGTCCAATTTAATAAATTATTCTCTTTATCTTTTATTTTATAATTGTACACTTGATCTTTAGTTGGAATAATTAATATAACTAATTTGATATTGTGTTCATTAGCAATTTTTTTCATCTTAATAATTAAGCCTAATGTTATTTCAATATCCTTTTTCACTCTTTCTGAATAATTCAGAGAATATATGCCTGGTTCTGGTTTTCCATTTTGAATGGTAAGTAATATGTTCCTAAATGTATTTTTGAATAATATATAAAAGTGAGAGTGAAAAGATAAAAAGACATTTATTTTGTATATATTTTCTTTTATGCTTTTTTTGGAATTGTTTTCAATGTTTCTTAACCTATTCTGAGAATCAATATATATGTCTTTTGATTTTATCCTGGCTATGTCTCTATTATTATCTAATTCCCAGATATTTCTTCTATAATCATGAAAGTCGTCCCCCATAAAAAATCCAACTATTATCACATCTGGATTTAGGGATATTCCTTCATTCTTAACAAAAAGATACTCTGTATCTAGGCTTCTTCCTGATTTAAAACCAGCATTAATCACAGAATATTCTTTATTTATTTCCTCATTTAGGTATTTTTCCAATACTTTTGCATAAGTTTCATCTATTTCTACTCCAAAACCGTATGTAGTTGAATCACCAATCACTAATATTCTATTGATATCTTCTGGTTTTTTTATTGTAAATTCATAATCTCTATATCCTAAGGAGTTGGTATTTATTGAGATATTAAATTCATCTGTAACACTTATCTGTTGTGTTTTGGTAAGCGGTTTTAATTCCCAAGGAAAATAATAACTTTCATTAAAGATTTGTGTTGAAGCTTCTATTACAGTATGTTTGAATATTTGTTGAGGATAAAACAATCTTAGTGAGAATTCAAATAAAATTAAAAGTAAAATGATACAACCTAGTGGTATCAATATGTTTTTAATGATATTATTTTTTCCTTTTTTAATCATTTGCATATCTTTCACTATCCCACTTATCTTTAGGATTATCTTCTCTTTTTATCAAAAATTTGTTTATAACTAAATAATCAATACCTGTTCCCATCATACATTTGTAAGCATCATTTGGAGTACAAACTATTGGTTCTCCTCTTATATTAAATGAAGTGTTAATCAGGATAGGTATTCCTGATAGTTTACCGAACTGTTTTATTAGATTATAATATAAGTGGTTTTGACTCTTTTTTATTGTTTGTAATCTTCCACTTCCATCAATGTGAGTTACAGCAGGTATTATTTTGTGCCATTTTTTTTTTATTGGATAAACCATTAACATAAAATCAGTTGGTTCTGGAATTGGAATATCACAATCAAAATATTTTAATGCATCATCTTCACAAACTACTGGAGCGAAAGGTCTAAATTTTTCCCTGTGTTTAACTTTTAAATTTAATATTTCTTTCATTTTATGATTGCAGGGATTGGATAGTATACTTCTTGCTCCTAATGCCCTTGGTCCCCATTCCATTCTTCCTTGAAACCATCCTACTACTCTATTTTCATAAATTAATTTTGCTGTTTTTTCTAATAATTCTCTTTCGTTTTTGAATTCAGAATATTTAATATTATTTTTTCCCAGAAAATTTTTAATTTCTTTTGTTGAATATTCAGGACCTAAGTAAGCGTCTTTTAAAATAAAATTTCTTTTATTTCTTAAAATAGAATGATAAATATAAGAGGCTGCACCTATACTTGTTCCTCCATCTCCTGGATCTGGTTGGATCCATATTCTCTTGAAAGGAGTATTCCTTAATATTTTACCATTATACACACTATTTAATGCAACTCCTCCAGATAAAATAAGGTTATCACATTTTATGGTTTTGTGCATATAATTCAAAATTTTTGTAATGACTTCTTCTGTTAATAGTTGTAATGCTGCAGCTATGTCTTTGTGCCTTTTTGTTATTTCTTCATTTGGATTTCTTATTGGACCATCCAATAATTTACACAATTTCTTTGAAGGCATTTTATTGGCATAATGATAAATAAAATAGTCCATATCACTCTTGTAACTTCCATCTTCTTTCAAATAAATAACTTTTTTTAATCTTTTATAATATTCGTTTGTATCTTTGTTCATATTTCCATAAGAACTTAAGCCCATTACTTTATACTCTGAGTTATTAACGCTAAAACCAAGATAAGCAGTTATAGCAGAGTAGACTAAACCAATAGAATTTGGAAACCTGATTTCATTTGTTAGATTGATATTATTTCCTTTTCCAATGCCATAAGTGGTTGTTGCCCATTCTCCAACACCATCTATAGTCAATATTGCTGCTTTTTCAAAAGGGCTTATTAGGAATGAACCTGCAGCATGACTTAAATGATGCTCAATGAAGAATATATCTCCTTTATATTTTAATTCTTTTTTTATTCTTCTTACTACTCTCAATTTTTCATTTATCCAGGAAGGCATTGAACTTAAAAAAGTCTTAAAACTCAAGGGAAACATTTGTAAATGTTGTGATAAGACTCTTTCAAATTTTAAAAAAGGTTTTTCATAAAAACCAATATATTTTATGTCTTTGATGGTTATATTCTGACTTTTAAGACAATATTTAATAGAATTAATTGGGAAAGAAGTATCATGCTTCTTTCTACTAAATCTTTCCTCTTGAGCTGCTGCAACTATTTTTCCATCTTTCAATAAGGCTGCAGATGAGTCATGATAATAACAACCTATTCCTAAAATATACATTTTAAAATTGTCTATAATACTCCTCCATTTTTTTCTTTTTTAGATTTAAACTTTTCCAGTAACTTTCTCTTTTTGATTCTTTAAGCTGTAAAAATCTTTTTTTAAATATTTTAGCAATTATTGATGTTAAGCCTACACCAATTAAATAAACAAAAGATAGTAGGATTGTATTTACTACTATGCTAATATTACCACCAAAATCTTTCAACCCTTCTTTAAATCCTGTGAAAAATTGTTTTATTCTTTTCATCTTAATAATTTTTTAAGTGATATTCCTATTATTGTTATTATTAAAGTTATTCCCATTATGTGCAAGTAGGTCCAGTTTTGTGGAATTCTTTTAAGCAATGTTAATATGAAATATACAATTGTTGTAAAGAGAAAGTACCCAAAAATATAACCAAACTTTTTGTTAAATTTTTCTGCGTCATTTTTCATCATTTTAATTTTTTGTAATAATTAATAAGGTTTTCTATGATGTTCAATTTATTTTATTGCATAAACTAAATAGTTTATTGTAAATCTTTTGTCAAAAAATAATCTGTCTAATTTTTTTATGATAAAGTTTAAGAGAATGGTTACTGGTTTTGATATTATTGGTAATTTTTCATCCATTGCAAATATAAAAAACTGAACTATTGCTAATAATGCGCCTCCATTTGGTTTTATTTCAACGTGTTTGAATTTCTTAAATAATTCTCTTAATCCATATTCTGTAAATCTAAAATAATCATGAGGCTCGCCATGAAGAACTTGGGCCATATGGGTTGTTAGAATACAAACTCCATTTTTTTTTAATGTTCTGTATATTTCATTAATCATCTTTTTTGGATCTTTTACATGTTCTAGAACCTGACTACTAAAAATTGAATCAATAGAGTTAGATCTTAAAGGTATTTTTAAAGCATCTCCTATAATGTCGGGCTTTTTGGCTCCAGGATACTGAAAATTGTCCATTGTTATATATTTGTTCACATTTTTGAAGAATGGTTTATATGGAGATAATCCTGCTCCAATATCAAGGAGGATTCCTTTTGCGTATTTTGCATATTTCTGAATATCTTCTGATAGTGTTGAGAAGTGAAGGTAAATATTGCTTGTTATTTTTGGATTTCTATAATCTTCTGCAGTTCTTATTACAGGAGTCCATTTGTTAGTCATAAAATCTATATTTTAGTAAAACATATAAAGCTTTTATTCCATCTTTCCACGTTATTTTCTTTCCATCTTCAAATGATCTGCAATTGTAGGTTATTGGAACCTCTTTTATTTTGTTTCCACTCTTCAATAATTTTGCAGTAATTTCTGGCTCAAAATCAAACCTATTTGAATTAATTTTAATTTTTTTTATTATATCTGATTTCATGAGTTTGTAGCACGTTTCCATGTCTGTTATTTTTGTAAAATAGAGTATTGTTGTTAATATTGATAGTATTTTGTTTCCTAGGTAATGTATTTGAATGTTAAATCCTTTTATTTCACCAATTAATCTTGATCCATATACTATATCATAATCTTTAAGATAAGGTAATAACTTGTTGTATTCTTCTGGATTATATTCTAGGTCTCCATCTTGTATAATTATATAATCGCCGGTTACTTTTTTTAGTGCTGTTTTTATTGCTCCACCTTTTCCCTTGTTTTGTTCATGTCTTAGCTTTATTACATTTTTTTCTTTTATACTACTCATTATTCTAAAGGAATTATCTTTAGAACAATCATCCACCATTATTATCTCTTTTTCTATGTTGCCTATGTTAACATTTTTAACACTATTGTATATTTCTAAAAGAGTTTTTTCTTCGTTATAAATCGGCATTATTATTGAGAGCTTCATTTTCATAGTCTTTTTTTAAAATTATAAATAAGAGAATAATTGACAATATGCTTATTAATATTTCTATGTACAATATAAAGTGTGCAATTATATCCATCCCCTTGTGAATTGGATTTTTTGCTTCATATTTTAGAATTATGTTTTCTTTTGGTTTGTAATTGACTGGATAGAAGAAGAAATTGTGCGTGCTCTGGATTGATTCTATCATTCCAGGAATTAAAGGAAATTCTGTTTCATAAACATTTATGTAAGGTTCATTGCCATCATAAATTGTACCTTTTAAATTTGAAATTTTCTTAAAGTTTGTGACTATATTTTCAGTTGATTGATTTAATTCTGGCTGTTTTGATATTGTTCCCCAACCACAATCATCTGTTATACATTCTATAAAATATGTTTTTATTTTTTTATTTGTTTGTTGATTCAACTGAGGAAGTAATTGGGATAGATAACTTGTTTCTAAATAGTTTCTGTCATTAAACATAAAAGAAATTCTGCCATTATAAATTCTTGAATCTACTATTACCAAAGAATTTTCTTCTATATTTTTCTGTTTATACTCTATTGTTTCTTGGATTACATTCTTGCCCTGTGATTTAGTATGCTTGTATAATACTGTTGTTGAGAATATTAAAAATACTATAACCAAGACTAAAATAATATATTTCGAATTATTTTTACTAAAACCTGATATTCTATCTATAAATATTGAAGAGAAAATACAGAATATAGGTATGGCAAAAACAAAATGTTTTTCTAACAATGATGTCCCAGAAAGGAATATAAATGGAATTAAAAATAGGAGTGACAAATAAATTGTCCAATAAACTTCTTTTTTCATTGAAATTATTACTCCAAATATGAACATTATTAGTAATATTAGTTCATATTGCCAATAAAATTTC
>Ga0209542_10004990_pt1 | contig 26881 bp, 25 predicted proteins | sample RifCSPhighO2_01_FD_184028 | JGI IMG/M metagenome (GOLD analysis project Ga0209542, IMG submission 184028) | Soil microbial communities from Rifle, Colorado - Rifle CSP2_plank highO2_0.1 (SPAdes) (version 2) | ecosystem: Environmental > Terrestrial > Deep subsurface > Rock core/Sediment ...
GATTTATGGATTGTCTTAATTCTTTAACTCCTGACGAAGCTTACGAACATGAGATAAAACAAAAACAACGCCGAAAAGCGTGTTTGAAGAGAAAAAGTGGTCGTTCTAATTGATGGGTTCGGGTGCCAGTCCAGTATTTTTTAATTATATCACATTTCTAATAAAATGTAAATAGCAATAAAAAACACCGTTTTTGGTGTCTTTTTGATGAGAAGTTTTCCATTCCCCTTGGCCCCTCCGAAAAAGCCATTTTAAGAAAACTCTCGACAACCTAATTAACTAGATACTTCCTTGGTCATTTCATTCTGACCATTCTCCTTGGGCAGGGTATTCTTGAAATAGTTCGAACCCATTTCGCCCCTCGACTGGCTCGGGGCGGTGGCCAGAAATCTGAAAAATCTGTCTGAAATCTGAACCGCAATTCTGAATTAGACAATTTCAAGTTTTTCTTTGACTGAGTTCAGACTACTTAAATTCTAACGAATTTCAGTCTCGGCGGCAAATTCTTTGAAAATTAAAAAACGGATTGATGTTATCGCACCGTTGTTATCGCTATTTTATTATTTTTGGAATAAACCCAAGAATAGAATGCAACCTTTGTATGAATAATAAGCATGAGGAAATCCCTCGGCTGGATTAATTGGGAAAGTTTGGGTTCTATCTTTTCTAATTTCTTGCAAACTCAGGCATCTCCCATATTCTTTTTCCATTTCTTTGACTTTCAATTCGAGTTGATTATTTAAGGAATTCAAACAGGCCTCGTGTCTCTCTCTATGCATCTCGTTGTTGTTCGAATAGTCATCCCAAGAAACATTTCTTAACCAGAAATATCTGGAAGTCTTCATGCTTGCACCCCCTTGTTAGGATTGATTTTACTAGCTAGAGCAAGAGACCCCATTAAGAATAGTGGGCCTCCAATAAATGAGAAGATGCCGACAGAAGCACCCACCAATGGATGTATTTCGTTTGCCCCTATCCCCCTTAGCGGAAATATCATCCATGTACACATAATTGCCATACAGCCGATTATGCCGAAAAAGAACATAAAATCAGCCATCTTTTCCTGTTTTGTTCCGCTTCCAAAAAGTATGATAAACGGATACAGGGGTAGCAAAAAGATACCGATAAAACCTTCCATCACAACCTCCTTTTTAACGTACTCGGATACAGTATAGTATAAGACATTATTTTGTCAAGAGTAACAAAAATCAGCATTTCTGCTGTTTCTTAAATGAAAATTTTCTTTTATTAAGATGGTTCGAGCCGATATTTTTATCAGATTCTTCGGCAGTTTTTATCCCCGTGGCAGACCCGATTCAGAATTTTCGGAGGGGGTGGTGGTTCGGTCAGCGCCACCCTTGGCGGCAAAATGAGTTCGAACTATTTCAAGAATACTCTGCCAAATGGGAAGTGTCAAATTCGCCTCCCCGCCAGTCGGCGGGTCGGCGACCAAATCATAAGGAATTACGGGCTTAAAAATCAGTTGGCGATTCTGAAGTCGGAATAAAAGAAAATTTTAATAAATTAACTAATAAAACAATATGAAATATGTAATATACGCTCGAAAGAGTAGTGAGGACGAGGATAGGCAGATTTTGAGTATTGAAGCTCAAATTGTTGAACTCAAAGAATTTGCCGCCAAAGAAAAACTTGAAATTGTCGGTCCGACTTTTGTCGAGACCAAAACTGCTAAAGAACCTGGACGAATTAAATTCGCTGAAATGTTGTCATTTTTGGAGAATGGGAAAGCCGATGGAATACTTTCTTGGCATCCAGACCGACTCGCAAGAAATTCCGTTGATGGTGGCAAGATAATTCACCTCGTAGACAGAGAGGTTATCAAGTCCCTCAAATTTCCTTGTTTTTGGTTCGAGCCAACACCGCAAGGATTATTTATGCTTAATATCGCCTTTGGCCAATCAAAATATTTTGTAGACAATTTGCGAGAGAATGTAAAAAGAGGACTTCGACAAAAGATACGCCGTGGAGAGTGGCCAGGGAAACCACCAATCGGATATATCAATAATTTAGCGACTAAGAAAATCGAGATTGATAAAAACAAAGCCACGAAAATTAGAAAATTCTTTGAGTTGTACTCAACTGGAAATTACACATTTCAATCTCTCGCAAATTGGTGTCATGAAAACAAATTAACTGGTTTTTGGGATAAACCATTTTCTATCAGCTCTTCCCAAAGAACTCTACAAAATATTTTCTACCTTGGCCTTATGAAATACAAAGGCGAATTACATGAAGGAGTTCACGAACCAATAATATCAAAGAAACTTTTTGATAAATGCCAAGAGGTATTAAAAGACAGAGGAAAGCCGCAAAAAATGAAGAAGCATAGTTTTGATTTTCTAGGGTTAATGAAATGCCCTTGTTCAGCAGCAATTACGGCCGAAAAGAAAATCAAGAAAAGCGGGAGAACATATATCTATTACCGTTGCACCAAGAAGAAAGGACCATGCCCAGAAAAGCACTTTTTACGACAAGAGGAACTTCTACAACAAATCAAATCCCATCTTCAAAAGGTTTCTTTGTCGAGCCAAGATACGGAGAGAGTTTTGGCTGAACTAGAAAAAGACGAGAACTTGGCAAAAGAACAAGCCAAAACTACTGTTCAAAATCTCAAGTTAGAAATACTTGAACTGAATCAAAAACTAGACAAACTTTTAGACTTGTGTTTGAGCAACAAACTTAGCCAAGACGAATATACCCTCAAAAAAGAAAAATTCCTTAATTCAAAGGTTGAAATTCAAGAGAAAATATCCGATTTTGAACAAAAGGGCTTGTCTTGGCTCGAACCCGCCAGAGAGTTTGTTTTATCGTTAAATAAGGCCGAAAAGATACTAGAATCAGAAGACAGATCAGAAATGACTACATTTCTTAAAAATATCGGCTCGAACCATATTCTTCAGAATCGCCAACTGATTTTTAAGCCCGTTAATCCTTATGATTTGGTCGCCGAGTCGCCGACTGGCGGGGAGGCGAATTTGACACTTCCCATTTGGCAGCGCCACGGGGAATCGAACCCCGCTTCTGTGCTTGAGAAGCACATGTCCTAACCGATAGACGATGGCGCCATAAAAACTACTTATTTAACCACTTTTTTCCTTGCCTGACAAGAAGTTCTTTTTTACGCATTGGTTCGGCCATTATTTCTTCAACTATCTTCTCCATTCTTATACCTTGAGATCCTTTTACCAATATTAAATCCCCTTCTTCTATAAGTTCCTGGACTTTTGCTTTGGCCAAATTGGAAGTCGGAAAAGAAAAAATATTTTGTTTTGAAAGCTGGTTCTCGGCTGAGTCAGCAATAAATTTAGCCCGCAAACCGACAGTAATCAAAAGGTCTATATTGCTTCCGGCCAAATTTCCTACTTCCCTATGAGCTTCGAGAGTGTACTTGCCTAATTCAAGCATATCGCCTAAGACAGCCACCCTTCGCTTAGCCGGCAGTGATTTTAATGTATCCAAAGCTAAGTGAGTAGATAACGGCGCGGAATTATATGTATCGTCAATGATAGTAGAGTTTTTTATTCCCTGAATAATTTTTAATCTGCCTTTCGGCCCTTTATATCCGCCTAATGCTTCGCTTATTTCTATTAAATTCATGCCATATATTACTCCGACAGCTGTTGCCGCACCGGCCGCTAACGCCTGTGAACGGCCTAGCATCCCGTTAAGGTTAACCGGAACAAATGAATTTGCCCCATAATGAATCTTAAAACCAATCCCTATCGGCTTATATCCTTCGTCGAGCCTGAAATCAAAACTAGAAAGTTTAACCGTTGAACCCTCGGTAAAGCCGTAAGTCATAACTTTAGCCCGAGTTTTCTCATGCATATCATATACTGCCGGATCATCGTGATTTAATATCGCATATTCGCCCACCCTTAAACCGGAAACTAATTTTGATTTCTCACGAGCAACGCTATCCGGATCAGAAAAATACTCAACATGAACCGGTATGTCTCCTACGGCCGTAACGACACCTATTTTGGGCCTGTACTTTTTAACCAGCCTCCCGATATCTCCGGGCTTATCGGCACCATATTCAAGAACTAAAATTTCCGGATAATTTTTATTGAAAAGTAAGCCAAACGGCGTAGCCGTAAGAACCTTGAACCAGAACAATAAACTACTGCCTGTCTCATAGTAATCATCAGCCCAGTCCCCAATTATTGTTAGCGGGACGCCGAATTCATTATTTAAATTACCCTTGCCCGATCTTATCTTTCTAGCCTTGCCCAATACTGTCGCTATCGCTTCTTTCGTCGAAGTCTTCCCGACATTTCCGGTTACAGCAATAATTTCAGGTTTAAAACGCCACAAATAAAGTTTGGCTAGTAGATCTAAAATTACTTGTAATAATTTTTTCAAATTACCCTATTACGTATTACAAATTACGCATTGAATCAAAGAATCCATAATCCGTAATGACTTAATGATAGATTAGTGTCTTGATGGCGGAATATTATAATAATTAATCAAATATGCGGCTATTTCTTTAAAGAAAGGCGACAAACTGTCAGCGGCAAATTGAATTCCTTTGGGCTTATCCATCTTAATAAGAATTGTAAACTTAGCATTATATGCCGGGGCAAAACCGACAAAATTATGGATAAATTCATCTTCGGAGTAACCTCCCTTACCATCCGGCAGTTGAGCTGTCCCCGTTTTGCCGGCTATATCATAGCCGGCAATGCGAGCCTTATCGAAACCGTGATCTACAACGCTTATCAGCATCGACTGAAGCTTTATAGCAGTTTTTTCGGTTATAGGAATACCGACAATCTCCGGATTTGTAATAGTCTCTTCTCCCCCTTCTTTTATAATTCTATCGACAATATGAGGCCTCATCAACTTGCCTCCATTGGCAATGGTCGAGTAGGCATTAATCAACTGAAGCGGGGTTACAGCGATTCCCTGGCCGAAAGAGGCGGTTAAATAATTAATCTTGCGCCCGCTATAAAGATTAGCCACATCACCGCTGACTTCACCGGGAAGATCTATCCCTGTTTTTTGGCCAAATCCCATATTTATCACATAATTAAGGAAGTTATCGTCGCCGATAATGTTTTCAACAAACATAGTTCCGGTATTTACAGAATTTTGAAGAACTTGAGTCATATTTTGAATTCCGAAGACCCTATTGCTAAAGTTATGGATTGTATACCCGGCAATATTTACAAAACCCTTATCCTCATAGCTTGTCTGCGGAGTTATTTTACCAAGATCAATTCCGGCAGACATTATCATCGGCTTAAAAGACGAACCGGGCTCATAAACTTCCTGAATGCTCCCATTCAGGAAGTACTCCGGTTCAGCATCGCTGTAATTGTTGGGATTAAAGCTCGGCCAGCTGGCCATAGCTAGTATTTTGCCGGTTTCGGGTTCCTGAACTATGATAGTTCCCTTTTCTGCCTGCCATTTATTGATCAGTTCGTTTAATTTATCCTCTGCAAAATTTTGTATATTTTTATCGACAGTCAAAACAATATCCATCGGCCGGTCAAATTCCGGCTGAAGTTCTTTTTCGTCACTTTCGCCCTCAACGATCCGCCTTATAAAGCCCGCGATACCCAAAGGATCCGGTAAATTGAAAAGGCTTTTAAACCCCGGCCTCTTACCGAGCAAATCCTGTTCATAATACTCCTCTACCCCGTACTGGCCGGCCCGGTTGCCTTCGGCATTATACCCTAAAAATCCCATAGCATTGGCGGCTATTCCCTCTCCCGGATAAAACCTGTCTGTTTCATATGATACGCCGACACCTTTGATATTAAGGGTCTTTACTGCTTCTATCTGCTCGTTATTGACTCTTCTGGCGATAACTTTTAATACATCCGATTGGGAATAAATCTTTTTTCTAAGCTCTTCTTTATCAATATCTATAATCCCTGAGAGGCCGTTTACTGCTTTTTCTTTATCACTCAAGGACACCTGTTCCGGAATAATATGGACCAAAGGAAATTTTTTATTTGTCGCCGCAAGTACAGCAACGCCGTTATTTTCAGAAAAATATATATTACCTCTGGCTAAAATATTATTTATATTTTCACTCTGAGTTTGGGCGATTCTGGAATAAGAGGAATGATTAACAATTGATAAAATAAAAAGCCTATATAAAATTAGACTCGAAGCCAACAAAACTACCGCCAGAAAGATATTTATTCGTAAATTACTGACTCTAGCCATAAATAAAAATCCCAAATTACAAATCCCAAATTACAAATAAATTCCAATGCCTAAAATTCCAAACAGTTTAGAATTTAGAGATTATTTGTGATTTGGTACTTGTGATTTGGAACTTACTTCTGCAAAGCTACATTCGTATTCTCAAAAATATAAACAATATTTCTCGCTTCAACAAGATTTTTTGCTTTAGCAAACTCTAGAAGGATCGCCTGGCTTTCGGTGGCAATTTTCTTAGACATAAGGACACTGTTTACCTCAACCAATGATTCTATCTTGTCTCTAAGAGTTTGGACCTTGTAGCTTTTTGCCGTAACATTATTGGCCATCATTATATAATAGAAGGTCAGCAATAACACCACCCCAAAAAGAGCAAAGTTAATCCATAAAATTACTTCTTTTTCTTTAATCGTGCTAGTATTTTTTCGCATATAGAAATTTAAGGCTTAAAGCTCAGATCTTGCTTCAATCATTAGCTTTTTAACTTTAAGCTGTCTTCTCGACAATCTTCATCTTGGCACTCCGGGCTCTTGGATTTTCTTTTATCTCGCTCCATTTCGGTTTCACCGTACCCTTTATCACCCATTTGATAGTACCGGCTATAGCTTTCTGCTTGAATATTTCTCTGACAATTTTATCTTCTAAGCCTTGGAATGATATTACGATCAACCTGCCGCCGCTTTTTAAAACATCAATCGCCATTAGCACACCGTTTTCAACATTCTCCAGTTCACCATTCACCGCTATCCGCAACGCTTGAAACGTTTTAGTGGCCGGATGTATTTTCTTTCTTTTATACCAACCCGGCACTGAATTCATTATCACGTCCACCAATTCTGTCGTTTTAATTATCGGTTTAATCTTTCTCGCTTTTACTATATTTTTAGAAATCTCTTTGAAAAATCCTTCTTCTCCATATAACCGCAGTATTTCTTCGATTTCTTCTTCCGGTACAGTGTTAATAACATCTGCCGCAGTTCTGGTCTTATCTCCCGGATTAAACCTCATATCAAGAGGCTCGTCTCTCATGAAAGAAAATCCCCGGCCGCTTTTCTCGTAATGCCACGATGACAGCCCTAAATCAAATATTATGCCATCGGGCCGAAAATTGTACTTTTCAACTATCGATCTCAGATTTATGTAACTATCGTTAACTATAATTATCCTGCTTTCTAATTTCGGATTTAGGCTTTCGGATTTAAATTCTTGAAAAATATCAGGATCATATTCTATGCCTAAAACTTTAACGTCCTGATATTTTTCAAGAATTCCCCTTGTATGTCCCCCGCCGTTTAGTGTTGCATCTATAATCTTAGCCTTCGGCTGAATATTAAGATACTTAATGACCTCATTTAACATTACAGGCTTATGAACCATCAGAAATTACCAATTACCATTTGCCAATAATTTACCATTTAACCACTGAGTCATTTTATAAAAATGAATAAATGAACAAATGTTTAATTTAATGGAAATTGGAAAATGATAAATGTTAACTAATTTCTATATTATTCCCAATTCTCCCAGCTTCTCGGCTATTTCATCAGAATTTCTTTCCAAGTTAGCTCTATATTTATTCCATCGCTCTTCGTCCCATACTTCCAATCTGTTAAACAGGCCGGCAACCACAACTGATTTACTTAAAAAAGCGTATTTTTTTAAGACGTCTGGAATTAATATCCGGCCAAGCGAATCAAATTCAACCTCTACTGCTCCTGACAGAAACAAACGGCTGAAAGATCTGGTGTCTTTCTTGGCCATGGAAAGTCCCGCCAACATTTCTGCAAACGGTTTCCAGGATTGTAAAGGAAAAACAAACAAACAGTTATCAAGCCCTCTTGTAAGTACGGCTCCTTCGCCCAGTTCTTTTCTGAATTTCGAGGGTATTGATAATCTCTTCTTCGGATCTAGGTTGTGTTTGTATTCGCCGATTAGCATGCTCATCGAGGGCCCCAGAAGTCGCCCGCGAGGGTTCCCAAGCTTTCAATTTCCTTATGCTCCCGAGATGGAAAGTTGGGATACGCGTAGGCGATGAAATAGGGTCGCTGTTATAAACTAGAGGAAAATGGCGATTTTCTCGCCACCAGTCCTCCCAAGATATCAACAGTTTTTTAACACTTCTATCCACAATTTAACACTATACCCTCATTATATGCCCGAATCTTCGGCCCTGCAATTTAATATGTGGATAATTAAAAAGCCCTTTTGGGGCTTATAACTTATCTCCTAAACTCCTTCCGAACAGCTTTTTATTCAAATAGTCATTTTGATGATCGGAGATATGCTTAATAATCTGATCAACAACTATATCTATTGTCTCATCATTTCTGATAAAGATATAAGGAACATCTGAGCTCATCGCTTCGGAATCCTGCCTATGGGAATCTGATAGTCGTCGTTCAATTGATTCTTGGTTCTCTCCTCGATTAACAAGTCTTTCTTTTAATATTTCCCTAGGCGGAGAGACTACATAAAAAGATACCACCCGATCTTCTCGGTCTCGGCTTTTAGCATATTCTCTTAATGTTCCGACCGTATTCCCGAACAAAAGCATTATCCCGACGGAAGAATCTTGTTTTAAAATCTTATTGACTGATTTTTTTGCCGTTCCATGGCTATAACCATAGGGACTTACCGTCCATAGAAAGAATCCAAAAATATAAAATATTTTAAACTTGAGTTTGGATATGTAAATATATTCTCCTGGAATATCGCTCGAACGAGACGCCCTGGTGGTATAGCTTGGAACCATTCCTGAATTGGGCAAAAGTTTCAAGAGCCACCCAGCAATGGTTGTTTTGCCTGCCCCACCGGCTCCGCTGATTGTGACGATCATGACGGGTAAATCTCGAAGTTCGTAGTTCTGCTGATAAGCGGAATTAACTCGGATAATTCATTTACTACCAGCGAGGTTATCTGTCTTAATCTACGCTCCGAGTTATATCCTGTTTTATTTCCAAACCCTACGGGAATAAGGCCGGCTTTTTTAGCTGAATTTATACCATCAATGGTATCGTCAACGTAAATAGCGTTTCCAGGCTGGATTGCTAATTTATCGCAAATATCCAAGAGTGCTAAATCCTTACCGCTCCAAGCCTCTGCTATTATAAGTTTCGGATCAAACTGATCTCTCAGCTCGCTTGAGTTAAGCTTCTCAAAAAGTGAAGCTCTAATTTCCGCACTTACAATTCCGATTTTAATATTCATCTCTTTAAGACGCAGGATCGTATCTCTGGCGTCAGGCCTGATCTGACCATCTGATTTGTGCTCTGTATAATATTTCTTCCTTATCTGATTTAAAGCATCGGCATCGCCTTTAGCTTCTTGACCTGAAAAGTTTTCAGCAAACCCGTATTTGTAATAAAACGCCATAAAGCTCGAGGTTATTTCTTGACGATATTGTTCCAAGGTCGGCGGAGGAATATTATAACAACGAAAAATCTCCTTAACACTGCCATAGGCCAGCTTTTCTAAATCATCAAAAAGTGTTCCATTCCAGTCAAATATCACCGCTTTTATCACGATATTATCTCCATCTAATTGACAACGTACTTCCCCTAAATTAGCACTCTAAAATATCATGTCAAACAAAAACCCGGGTAATCCGAGTTTTATACTTTTACCGCCAAACCCTGAGCCATTTTTATCTCTGCTCCGTAATTTACGGTAAACGAAGTTTCATGGGAAAGGTAGTTAAATAACCATGCCGCCGATGGCATTCCTGTGCCGGAACGCCGCATCCCGCCAAACGGCAGATGAACTTCAGCGCCGATACTTGGAAGATTAACATACTTAAGACCTGCTTTGCCCCGAATTTTAAACTCTCTCATCTTTCTGTAATCTTCCGTAATTAAGGCCATTGAGAGCCCATATTCAGTATCGTTAGCGACATGCAACGCTTCTTCAAAGTCCTTAACCGGTACAATAACTGCCACGGGCGTAAAAAATTCCTCGCGAAGAGCAAAACTATCAGATCCATATTTCATTCGAAACACGCTTGGAAAAACAAAATTACCCTTCTGGCATAATGGTCTGGCTGGCCATTGCCACAACATTTCAGCTTCAGCCGCTATTTTACTTATGTTATACAGATGCTTATCGACGGCTTTTTCGTTTATAAGCGGTCCGGCAAAAACATTCTGATCAAAAGGATCGCCGAATCTTATTTTTTTGGCCATTTCTAAAAATCTTCTGGTAAATTCTGGCTCAACCGATTCTTCAACTATAATAAGATCCGCCGAGACACAGCGCTGGTGGGTCGTTTTAAAAACTGAGAGTACTGCCGCTCTAACTGCAAGTTCAATATCAGCATCTTCTAAAACGATGACTGAATTCTTGCCGCCCATTTCGCAAATGGCAAGTTTATCGTGGTGAGTGGCGGCAATTTGCTTAATTCTTGAACCAACGTTGTATGACCCCGTAAATAGCTGAATAGTGGTGCCTTCGTGACGAACAAGATATTCGCCAACATTTCCTAAACCGTGAACAAGGTTTAATACACCCATCGGAACTTTGTGTTTGTAAGCAACTCTAGTGAATAGTTCAACAAAAAATTGTCCAGTAAACGGCGTTTCCTCTGAGGGCTTGAAGATAACCGGACAACCCGAGACGAGAGCCGGACCGATAAGCCAAGTCGGAATAGCGAAAGGAAAATTCCATGGTGTAATAACCGTACAAACACCTCGTGGGCTAAGATATGTCTCGGCATCTTTATCCGGTATTTCAGAAGATATTTTATGGCCAATTGGGTAGCGACCTCGCGAAGCGCAGTATTGAAGCATATGAATCCCCTCAATTACTTCCGCCCTGGCTTCAGTTATATGCTTACCAGATTCAGTCGAAATAAGATGAGCTATCTGTTCTTGCCAGTGTTTTACAACCTGTACCAAATCATCAATCACTTCCGCCCGCTTAACCCACGACCACCGGTTTGGGTTGCCCCATTCTTTAAGAGCCTCATTAGCCGAATCAATGGCCTTATCCATCTCTTCTGTAGCTGAAAGTGGAAATTGGCCGATTATCCAACCCTTTGAGGGGTCAGTCTTGTTAAGATCAGACCGCATTTCCCATTCTCCGGCAACATAATTCATGCCGTGATTAGTCATTCTCTACCTCTTTTATATTTAAAGAACCTGCCTAATTTATACCAAACTCCTTGAATAAATCAATATCATTGTGGGCTCGAGAGGGATTGAACCTCTGGCCTCGCCGATGTGAACGGCGCGTTCTACCACTGAACTACGAGCCCGAATAAGTAACCAGATTAGTTTTAAATCTAACTATCTGAAGCAATTGAGACTTCTCATTTTGCATGGTTTCTTTGTTATAATATCTCTTAACAAAGAAAGAATGAGAAGCTCACTTAGGTGAGGTCGCCGGTCCCGATTCCAAAGGAATCGAGAATTCTCGATTGCGAAGCAATCGGAACTGGGGCGACCGGAGCTGTGCTGAAGATGGTTAGTCTAAAACTAATCACAACCCAAGTTTATTTATGAGTTTATCGTGGGGGCCGTCCAATAGAACCCTCACAAAGCGATCAAACATTCCATAGCGATATTCGAATTCATCCTTTTCCATAAGACCAAATCTTATCTCTTTGCCCACCTCAGCCTCCAAAGATTTCAATAAGAAACGAAGCTTGTCCCTGTTAATATTATCGCCAACGATAAATAAATCAACTTCGGAGTCAGAAGCCTTGGCTAAATTTATGTTACTTAAAAAAACTCCGGAAACAACGGCCAGTTTTACCCTTCCCAGACCAGAGATTCTTTTGATCATTCTTTCTTTTTCAACCGGAGATGACTTTAATATAAGATTCTTCAGCTCATCGAAAAACTCAAATTGCTGATTAAGGGTATAGTGTATCCGATCAGTCAAAACCGATTTTTTCTTTTTATTTTTTCTGACGATTTTACGATTCTTTGCCATTATAGTTTTTTTACTAGTCCGATTTTATGAAGTTCCTTCATCTCTTTTTTTACCAGACCTAAGGGCTCTTGAATTCTTTTGGCCAACTCTTTGACTCCGACGTTGACCGGATGACTCCGAAATAAGAACTTAAGAACCCTGACCCTTGCCTTTGAATTAAATAGATTTTCTAATATTGGATATGGGCTTTTAGGTTTTGACATAATGATAGTATATAAATTACAATGGAAGTATACAAAAATAGGCTCAAAAATCAATCCCGTTAGAGATAACCCTGCTGGGATTGCAAACAAAGTTTTATTTACATAATTAATAATTTAGTGCTTGCCACCGCACAACGGTAGTGGGTGTCCGTACTATCTTTAACGAAATGGAAAAAATCATAATAAAAGCCGAATCAAAAGAACTTGTTTTCAGAGGGAAACCGGAAGAGGGTCATGTCGATGTTTTCTCCTATAACTATGAGGGTAGCTCTGCCAATGGCCTTGGTAATCTATTTATTGTCGGCCATATCCAACCGGCAGACGAAGATACCTCTTATATGATAAATCTGGTCGCCTCTTTGGCTAAAAGAGAATATTATGCCGGTAACGATATCGCCCCCAAAGAAGCTTTCTCAAAAACCCTAAAAAAGATAAATGAGGTCCTCCAGGATTTTTTCAAAAAGAAAGAGCTGAAGGTCAATATCGGCATTTTTACAATTGCTGGAGAAAATATATTTATATCGCGTCTCGGTAAATTTAAGATAGTTCTCGCCAGAGACAGTCAAACCATAGATATCCTCAATAACATTAATCTCTTCAGCAAGGAGCATATTCAAGAAGAAGAATTCTCCAATATAATCTCCGGGAAAATAATGCCCAAAGACAGGATCTTGGCTTTTTATCCCGGAAGATCAATAGCGGCCAGAGAAAAAAGAATAAAGGACGACTTCCTTAAAATGGGGATTGATGAATTCTCTGAAAAATTAAATTCAATTAAAAATGAGAATGATAATTTTCTTTGTGCCGCCATTTATATTACAATTAATAGATACACCGAACCTGCCGTTATTAAAAATCCTCAACCGCAAGAACTGCGAAAGCCCCGACCCATGGTCGAGGAATCAGCGGTTTCTGCTCAACCAATAGTGGCTAAACTTAATAAATCAGTTACCTCAAAGTTAACAAAACCTGAATTACCGAACGTAAGACCTGCAGAGCCCGAGAACACCGATAAAGTACCTGCTATACCGCAGGTAGGCTTAAATCAGAATCAACCTAAATTTAACATGAACGAGTCAGGAAGTAATGTATACTATCCGGGCAATCCCGGAGCATCGCTGTTAGATAATGCTCCCGGAGTAAAAACTAAGCCGGACTCATCGCCCCTTATCAGACAGACCGAGTTTTCTTCTGCAAAAAAGAGTAATATTCTTGACATAATTTTAAAGAAATTCAAACCCAGCGGAGTTTACGTAATCGGCATCGGTCAAGGCAATGCCTTCTCAAAAAAGAAGCTGGTCATCACCGGTTCAGCCCTGGCCCTGATAGTTTTTGCCGTGATTTCCAAACTGACTTTTGCTCCGTCTCTTCCCGTTCCGGGCATTCAAAGCTCTGAAGATAAAGCGATATCGGCCCTGATTGACCAAGTAGAGCCTAAACTTGAAATGACCAAGATATATCAGGAGCAGAATAATCTTCTTGAAGCCCGCCGGCTATTGTTTGAATCTTTATTGACTCTTGCCTCCGCCGGCATTCCTGACTCGGAAAGAATAGAAGAAATATGGCAAGAAGCCCTTGCCACGTTAGATCAAATGGATAAAGCCGTTGGTTCACTCCCAAGCCTCGTTCAAGATGCTCCCGGGAACCTGTCCGGAGATTTTCAAGTTTGGTCATATGTCTGGTCGCTGGCAAAAGAAGAAATCAAAGCCGAACCGCCGGAAACAGAAAGTCTTGCTTACTACCCTTATCAGGACAACCTTTACATTCTGGCAAAAGACGGGATTTACAAAATAAATGACGGGCTTAAGGGTAAAAGTTCCCCCGTCGCCTGGCTGAATAAAGATGTTTTCTTGCCACTAAACCCGGTTTCCTTGGCAATAGACAGCAAAGTATTTGTCATAGCTGAAAACGGTATTTTAACGACATATTATAAAGGCGACAAAGTAGCGGAAGTTAATACCTCAATCCCGGTTGAAAAAGGTAGTGCTCTTTTAACTACCGCCGGTTCTTCATACTTGTATCTTGTAGATAAAACTTTCGGGCGAATATACGTCCTGACTAAAGAGGCCGGTTCACTGATTAAAACCTTGAAGCTAGAAAGCAACCGGCCGATAATTGAAGCCTCGATCGGAGACGATCAAACAATATATATTCTCTCCTCGGATAATAAGGTCTGGAAAGTCACTCCATAACCAAATTTTATTTATTTTCTCGACCTACTTTCTTTCTTCGGACAAATAGTTAAATTAACATCAATTTAGTTAACAAATTTGAGCCTCGTCGCTCGATAACCCTTTTTATTAATGAGAAGGGTTATCGGACTCCCCACTCAAATTTGTGAAATAACATAAATTATCGGTTAATTTAACTACTATGTGTTCCTCGAAAAAAGACGGTCTGCGAAATAAATAAAATTAAGTTATTACGTTTATTTATTATTTTTAAATCTAAAGACCGCCTTAAGGCGGTCTTTAGAAAAGAATTATAACTATAAACCCTTCATTTTTTGGTTACTTGAGTTCGACGACTGCGCCGGCGGCTTCTAATTTTGCCTTCATTTCGTCGGCATCGGTTTTCTTAACGCCTTCTTTGACGTTAGAACCGGGCTTGTCGGTGATGTCTTTGGCTTCTTTAAGGCCAAGACCGGTAATCTCTCTGAGGGCCTTAATAACCTGTATTTTGGCTCCACCAGGGTCTTTTAAGACAACAGTAAAGCTGTCCTTTTCTTCAGCTCCTCCGTCCACTTGCCCTGAGCCTGCCGAAGGGGCGACAGCCATAGCGGCGACAGATACACCGAATTTTTCTTCCAATGCCTTAACCAAGTCATTCAACTCGGCTACGGACATCTTTTCCACCTGTTCTACAAATTGTGTTTTATCCATAATATTTAATTAATTTTCATTTATCATTTTCCAATTTCCATTGGATTAACAATGTTTCATTTACTCATTTTCTGAAATGATACAATTCCTAAATGGTAAATTATTGGCAAATGGTAATTGTTAAATGGTAATTTTTACGAAGTGGCTCCTTTTTTCTTAGACACTTCGGATAGTGCTACCGCCAATCCCCTCATCGGATAGGTCAGCATTCCAAGCAACCGGCCGATAAGCACTTCTTTCGATGGCAGTTTGGCAATTTCCAAAAACAACTCTTTACTTAAGAACTTACCGTCCATCAAAGCTCCTAAAAAATGAAGCGAGGGGTTTTTTCTTGAAAATTCATAAACTTTCTTGGCAACATCGTAAGGATTGTCTACCCCGAGAACCATCCCGACAGAACCTTCCATTTTGTACACGTCTAACCCATCATAATTCTTGTCTTGGGTAGCTAAATTAATGAGTGTTTTTTTGGTTACAAAATACTCTGCCCCAAGAGATCTTAAGAGCCTTTTTAGCTCAGTCATCTGAGCAACCGATAGACCTTTCTCTCCGGCCTTGGAAAATGATGTAAAAACGGAAATTTTAGCTTTAGGAAGCTTGCCTTTCAACGTTTTTAATTCTTCTGATTTTTGTGTTCTTGATTTCATGGTTAAATGTATTACATCCTCCTTCGCATAAAGCTTCGGAGGATTATTTTTACTTTAATAAAGTAAAAATAAAAAAATCTGCTTTCCGCAGACCTGTCCCGTTAATTGCAAAGCAATTATTCGGGGTCGACCGACCAATAAACATAGCTGAGCTACAGCTCTATTTACCTCGAGGAGACTTATTATCATTCGCTTTATAGTCTTCATAGCTTTAGCGAAGAGTAGCTCCTTGTCTACGGTATATGGATACTAGCAAGAATATTTTTTTTTGTCAAAAATACCTCCCTTATCTGGAGGTATAATTTTCCAAAACTTTTTCTTGAGTAGCGAACTTTTTTGCCGTTTCAACAGCTTCCTTGGCCGTCAGCTTGGCCCATCCTTCTCTGCATGGCACATGGATTGCTCCGATGCCATGCATGTGTAGCTGTATGGCACATCTCAAACAGGTAAAAACCGGTTCTGATTTTATATATACCAATCCGTTTGATCTGAATCCGGCTACATATAATTCGCATTCCCTGGGGTTCAATCTCATGTTTCTAATCACTCTTAAAGCTTCCTCTTCGGCGTGGCTACAACATCCGATCATTGATTCGGTCCTTGAGGGAATGTCATTTTTTACTCTAATACATTCTGGTTCGCTCCAGTCCTGGCAGACATCCAAGATCGAGTTAAATGTCTCAACTACGATCTGACCGTCATTTTTGACAACACAGCCGTACTTGCCTTTTTGACAGTTAGAATCCAGAGCCGCCATTAAACACTTCATAAAGGTCTGCTCTTTAAAGATCGGGTTTTCTCCTGATAGAATTTCGTTCACCCTATAACGTAATTTTTTGTACCTTTCCTTAGTACTTTTGTTATTGAGCAGATACTCGCGAGTTTTTTCTTGCGCTGGTTCGGCGTACCGCCTAACTTCATTATGACCGCCGGATCCGAATTGAGATTCGGATAAATCAATATCCCAAAAAATATTATCCCCACAAAAATCAATATTATTGAAGTAATGAGACCTCATTACTGAAATAATATGATTCGGATGTTTTGATATATCAAGACGCCATAACAATCCGCCGAGAAAATCCTGGACCACTAATGCCGTCACCGCACATTGGCCCCAGGCTGGATTATGTTTTGTCCAACGAGCCGAATCGGCGCTTGTTTCCTGACTCCAAGACTTCCACAAGACAGATTCAAGATCAGCTAATTTAATCTTATCTCTCATCATCCCCCCTTTTTAAAAAACAAATCTGACCAATATTAATTCATTTGAAACGAAATCACAAGGCAGGCTTCTTTATTTTTAAAAACAAAAAGTTATAGGAATTCCGAATAGTTTTTTGAATCCTTTGAACCGAATCAATACAAATTCAATATATTTATGCTATTTTCCTAGGAACCTAATTGGGGTGGTCCGGCCATGCGCCCCCAATTGGTCTGGAAAATTAAGAAATATACTTTAATTTGTTCATGAGGTGATTGGATGAAGAAAACTAATTGGAATTCCTATATCCCCAAATACTTCCTCCTATTCCCCGCATGCTCAGCTGAGGTTTTAGAGTATATCATCTGACTCCCGTCGCGAGTTGAAAGATAATAGAGATAATCGCTTTCTTTAAAATTAAGAGTGGCTTCAACAGCCTGCAATCCAGGATTCGATATCGGTCCTGAAGGCAAACCTTTGCGTATATACGTATTATAGGGTCCGTCTATTCTTATTTCTAACGCTATCGGAGCTTGTGTAACATCGCAGAAATTCTTAAACTCAGTCTTTATTACTTCCTTTAAACACCAGCCGTATGCGACTGAGGCATCAATCTGCAACAACATTCCCAGCTCCAAGCGCTTCTTAATGATGCCGGCAACCAATGCCATATCTTCTTTAGTTTTAACTTCTTTCTCAAGTAACGATGCAATAATTAAAGTTTCATTGTTATTAGTGCCGTTTTTTGCAAAATAGTTTTCTTCCATTTTATTAGCAATGCCCTCGGCTGATACTTCCCGGTCAAAATGGTATGTATCGGGAAATAAATAACCCTCTTTGTGCAAATAGTATCCGGCCAGCTGTCCGGGAGCAATTAATCCAGAAGAGGCAACTCTTTTGTCTACTTCCCAGATATTAAATCCCTCGGGAATGGTAACTACGACATCATCCGATTCTGATCGGCCGCCGATTATCATTGAGGCTATAACCGGAATATTCATTGACCTGGAAAAAATATATCTTCCGGATTTTAAATCATTCTCCTGGCCTCGAACTTTAATATAAGCAATAAAGAGCAGGCCGCTTTTTATTAAACCGGCGTTATCAAGCTGACCAGCAACAATGCTTAAACTGCTGCCATCTTTGATCTTAACCTCTACTGGCTCGTTATCTCCACTCTCTGCAGGAGAATACAAAAAATATAGAGGTAAAATGACTACTAAAGCAATCGCCACTCCCGTGGCGATTGCTAAAAATCTAAGTTTCCGGTATATGGTTTCCAATTTATAATCTTATGGTAAGGGCTCTCGATCTAATATGTCTATTGGTGGTTTTTCAGTAATACCGGCCCTTAATTCAGTTAATTTATCAGTCACGATTGGATTATCTTTGTTAATTGCAAGACTTAATATTCTCTCCAGCTGTTCAATAGCGGCCTCTACATTCCCCCGTTCCTCCTGTATTAACGCCAGATACCACCTTGCATTAGAATAATCGGGCGCCAATACTACAGCTCTCTCTAATGCGGCAAAAGCATCATCTTTTCTTCCGGCTCTATAATACAGCAAGCCCAGTTCAAAGGCTAATCCGGGCTGATTGCTATTAGCCGGGACTACTTTCTCAAGCTCGCCTATCGCCTCCCTTATCTTACCCTGACGCTCATATACTATCCCTAAATTGTATATGGCTAAACCGAAATTAGGCGATAATTCAACGGATTTCTTTAAATTCTCCTCCGATCTGGCAATAGCCGCCAAAGCAATGCTATTAGCCTGAGAGGTGGTAATTCTTCTGGCCGAAACCAGTTGAGTTAATAAATTAATCTCGCCCAGATAAAGTATTCCGGCCCTATAATAAGGATTGGGGTCGCCGGGCCTTAATGCTGCTGATTTCAGATAAGCGTCTTCGGATAAAGTAACCACACCGTCAACAAATGGCAATAATGTCTGATAAATTACCCCCAGATTATTCCAGTTGAGGGACTCTTGCGGTGTAATCTCGGTGGCTCTTCTAGCTAAGCTGATGGAGGTTGAGATGTAATTTTGGATCTTTGTATTTCTATCGGCGCTGGCGGGTTTTTTTAGCTCATCGGCAATAAGATCAAGGGCAGTCTGGGAGGCTGTTCTATAGTAGCGATCGTCTTTGCCATTCCAGTTAATAGCCTCAACAAGCAAGGCTGCTTTTTCAGCATTATCACTTTCAGATAATGCGCTGGCGTACTTAACGTCGCTGATATAAATCGTCGCCCCGAAATAGACTCCGACCAAAACAAGAATCAATCCGCCGATAAATCCGAGTGATGAGGCTAAAGAGAGGGACGTTTTCTGTTCAATATTAAATTCTTTCTTACCCTTGTTAAATATTATCAGCACCACCAAGCCTAAAAGCAGATACAGAAAAGTCATCAGGGTCAAATTAAACGGATAAAGAAATAGAGCTACTGCCAATGCGGCCAAAGAAGCTAGTACTCCGATATCTTGTTTAACCGACTCAGGATCATCACTCTCCAAAACATATTTCCTAAATCTTAGGAATACAACCGCCAAACACCAGAAGAAGAAGCCTAAAGCAGCTACCATAACCAAGCCTCCCTGGACAAGCAGGGTCATAACTTCAGAGGTAGCATCGTAAAATTTAACATCCGACAAGGTTGTACCCGATAAACTGCTCGCCCCATATTTATCGAAAGCAACTGAAAAATTTTCTGAACCATACCCGAAAGCTAAATTACTCTTAATGGCTGAGACCACGACGTTACTCGATAATTTAAACGACGGAGCCACTTCAACGGGCAATTTATCCTTAAAAGCAGTTAAATTAAGGTTAACAACCATCAGAAACACGCCCAGAACAACAACAGTCATCGGTAGAATAAGCTTTCTCATTCTGAATCTTCCCCCGCCAAGATTTTCAAATACTATCATCGCTACCATGCCTGCAATAGCTATTGACCACAAGACCCACCAATTAAGTATCACCAGTAAAAATAGTGCCGCTCCCAGACCCACTTTCTCTAAATAGGCCTTATCCAGCCACCTTAGACTAATCCTGCTCTTGCTAAACAACGGCAGGCTTACGGCTGCAATTACCCCTAATACATTTATAGACCCGACACTGTTAAAGGCCCTAGACACAGCAAATGGAAATCTAAAAACATAGACTCCGAATAGCTGCAAAAGACCATAAACTAGAGCAACAACTATGGCAAAGCCTAGAACAGATCTTAATATTTTACCCCTATCTTCAATGTTATTAACAACAAGGAAATAGATTATTGAAAGTGAAATAATAGAAACTAAGGAATTGCTGAAGCTCGGCGTAAGGCCAAATATGCTTTTAAAGTTAGCTATAGAAAATATCCCGCCAACAACAAAAGCGCCTAATAAGGCTAAAATTCCCCTATCCAAATAGTTGTTACGCCAGGCAAGATACCCCGAAGATACTACACCCAGAAGCCAAGATACCATAGCCACTCCGGCCACAATAACAAGCAACATCTGCTTATTTAGCTCCAATACGCTGGAAGTCCAGGGTAAAAAGAATAGCGGTGCAAGAAAAACACCAACATAAATCGCCCACCGGCTAATTTTGTTATATACTTTCGCCTTCTCAGGATCTGCAGGTTCCACCTGATAATCAATAACCGGCGCCAATCCTTCTGGCTCGATATTATTATATTCGACCTCCGATTCTTCCGTTCCTTCAGAAGAATCACTATTATCTTTTCTCCAAAAATTGAGATCCACGATATTAATTCAAAAAGCAAATTTCAAAGTGCAAAAATGGGAGATTAAAAAATTCAAATCTTAATCCCTACATTGCATTTTGATTTTTGATTTTTAACTTTTTAATTACTCAACCAGTATATCATTAAAAAGAACAGGTCAAAAAAATAATATCCACATGCGTTCTAATTTGTCACGATCGTATTATAATAGAACATAATTTACTCCCCTGCAACTACTAGCTGAGATTGAATATTTTTTTTAAATCACTGTCATTATCAATTAGGTTCGTTGTTATAAACCTGACATGGGACCTTAAGTTCTCCTCAAAGATTAACTCCTTCAGAAAAGAAGGGACCGGGAATGGGTAAATCCATATGCTTTTCTGAAACTCATGAAAACCTACTGTTTTAAGAACCTTACGAAGGTAATCTCTATGCGCTCTTTTAGATTCCGGGACGTCGAAGAAAACCATCCTCCACCCGCCATCCCACTTATATCCTTCTCTTCTATGCAGATTTAACTCTGCCTGAATAAACGCTGACAGAGCTGTTCTTTTCCCCTTGTCGGTAAGCCCGATTATGTCATTGTAGTCCTTTTTTATAAGATTCTGGCTTGAAAGCCTCGAAATACAGCTTCTATAAGTGCCCTTATGTCTGTTCTGACAGAATAATTTAATGTATTTATGCGAGAAGATTTTTTCTTTCCCAGACTCGCCTGTTTTCCACAAAACTGCCAGTATGGCTTTCGCAACAGAAAGTTTATTTTTCTTATCAAATGTCATGAAGTAATTATATACCGATGTAAAAATAGTTTATCAACATTGTCAGGCCAGTTTAAAAGGTGTATAAACATCTATATATGAAACGAGAATTTTTAACAGTCAAAGAAGTTGCTAGATTACTCGGAGTAACCCCGCTTACCGTTCGCAATTGGGACGCTCGGGGCAAGTTAACTGCTCATCGCCACCCCATGAACAACTACCGAATGTATAAAACAGGAGATGTAGAAGAACTTCTAAAAGAATTCGAGATAAGCAAAGTAGCCAAGAAGATTCCCCGTCCGCCGGAACCGGCTCGCCGTGAGCTAGCCGAACCGGAGAAACCAAAGTTTAGAAAGCTCAAAATCGATATATTATAAAAATTAAAAATCGATATATTATAAAAATTAAAAACTCGTCCTAACGGACGAGTTATAATTTAAATTACTTATTCTGAGTATCTAATTTCTGTTCGGCAGCTGCCTGCTTTACTTCGACTTCAGCAGTGCTCTTACGGCCATAACGCTTACCGCCGAAGAGAAAAGCTCCATCAATGATCTGAATTGGCTGAACATAGAACCTCTTACTGTTCTTTTTCTTATGTATTACAGCTAATCCATGCTGCCAATTTGGATACTCCATCCAGTCTGGGTCAAGACGGCATACACAGCCTATTTCAATTCCGACTAAAACCGTGCCGTCATTTAGAGTCTTATAGCAAGAACCCATCCTGTGAACATGGGGTACCACTAATGACTTATGTTTTGCATTTATTAAGCTCCTTGCTGTAGCTGCAGACTTACTAGAGACTTTATACCAATGTCCTATTAAAAGATCGCCGTAAATCATAGAGCTTTCGTTCTTGCCGCTATAAACAGTCTCCACGCCGAATTCACTAACTTTTGTAATCTCGGCTAAAGATAGGATATCACCTTTATCTCCGGGACGACGCACGCCGGCAAGTTGCGGTGTATTATCCTCAACATGCCCCTGCATACGATGGTCATGATTACCATATATCCAATAGATGCGGGCCTTGGGACAACGCCGGCGTAAATCCTTAAAGAATTCATAAATTCTCTCGAAGTCTCGTTGTAGACGAGGCTTAATATATTTCTTACTTTTGCCCTGCCGCTTACTTTCCAATACTAATTTTGTCATATCTGCAAGATCTTCGTCAGTGAGAGAATCCAAAGGAGAATTTGAAAATCTGGAAATATCAGGAAAATCAGGAACATCGCCAACAACAAAAATATTGTCCGGTTGAAGTTCTTCTGTAAAATCAAGAGTAACCTTTAACGCGACGGGATCTTCGAACCTAAAATGAATATCACTAAAAGCAATTGATTTCTCCCATAAACCAATTTTCGTAGGATCAAGTCTGTATTCCTTAAGTCCATCGAAAAATCCGTAATTAGCAATAGGAACTTGAAATACCTGAAATCTCCTTCTGTCTTTCTCTTTTTGTACAACTGAATAGCCTAACTGCCAGTTCTTACCAGTTGGTCTTTTACACAAAGAAAAGTTCTCAAAGCCAGAGATAAAATCAGGCTTTGGTCCCTGTAACGTACGGCAAGCCCAGCCACCGCGATTAGTATGACCTTGAATTAGTGAACAACCCTCTTCATCCATTAGAATATGCGCAATAGAACCGGAGGGACTGCTAAGTCCACCGCGGAACCAATGACCGATTACCAATGCTCCGTAGTTATAGGTGTTATTCCTAGTGCCGTTAAATACTTTTTGGATTTTGTTCTGCTTGCAAAAACTATCAATTTCATCCAAAAGATTGGGGTGATATTTAGTCAGACGCTTTTCAAGATAATACTCCTGACAACCCCAGACCCAGATTAATTCGGCATTGGGATGAGCATCACGAAATAGCTTTATAACGCCAAAAAGGATTTCTAACTCCTTTTTATGGGCTCTCTCCTGAATTTCCCACTTGGTAAGGCGTTCGAGCTGCCAATCATTTAGGGTTTTAACGTGGCGAGGTTTACGTTCTTTTTCTTCGGCTAAAGCCTTCTCCGCTTCCTGCGCCCTGGCCTCTTGATCTCTAACCCGCTTTTTTATTTCCGATTGCATTGCAGAAATATCTTTGCCAGTAAAAATCCGCAACGGATTTCGATCAATTTCAGAACGATTAAAATAATCGATCATATCACCGTTAAAAAAGATTTTAGCCGGATCAAGGTCTTTTGAATGCATTAGCACAAGCTGAATTGCCTTATCATCTTGATGAGGAACTCTCATATTACTGATAACAAGAGCAATCTCAATATCTTTAGTGGTATCCGGTTTTTCTTTTACTACAGCAACCTCAGTAGATGTAGGTACGCTAGCAGGAGCTTCTGGCTTTTTTGCGTCATCAGACTGTATGACCTTAGACTCTGGTGATTCAGTCTTGGAAACTTTCGTAACTAATTTCTTATGATCCGCTTTAGCTCTAGATGGTTTTCTTTTAGAAATTTCTCCGGATTTAGAGCTTTTTCTTTTTGCCACTTTCGGTTCCCCTTATTTTTTAAAAGTGCTTTGGCCAAATCATAGCAAAAGGTAAAAATATGGCAATACCCTATCGATATATTCATTTTTTTGGTAAACTCGAGCCAGCTCTTAATTATGCAGCTCTAAGTCTAAACAACCAAGGGAGAGGCAATAACATGGCAAAGATGTACTTTGGTCATCCAATAAATACTTATAACACACCCCTTGAATCGGAACTTATAGCTAAGATATCCGAGACTTTCCCCGGATGGTATGTCGTAAATCCTAACCAAGAGCACCACCAGAAAGGTTATCAAAGCTGGAAAGCTAAATATGGCAATGGCATGGATTATTATTATAAAGAAGTCCTGCCTTGGTGTAATGCCGGTATATTCTTGCCATTTCGTGACGGTAACTGGGGAGCCGGAATATTCGGTGAAGCAGAATTTTTAGATCAGAGAGGTGGCCTCATATATCAAATCAGTTATGATATGAAAATTAGCAGAATAGGAGATCTTAACCGCATTAAAGTCTTGAGCATTGAGAAAACAAGACTAAGGATTAGAACCACCTCGGATGAGGTCGCTCCTTATTAAAACAAAATTCTCTGCCTAAGGCAGAGAATTTTTAATTGTAAAATCAAGGTACAATTCCTACTCTCCTCATCACAAAAATAACCCCAATTTATGGGGCTATTTTATACGTCACATATCTTTTTGAAATCGTTATTTACCAACTTTTCTTTCAACTGATGTTAACCTAGCATCAAATGCCTGAACTTTATTATCCAAACGCTCAAAAGCCTTTTTCGAAGGTATTTCTAAAACAACGTCGAGAATACGCTTCTGCCCCTCTTTAAGTTCGAGTAAAGTACCATCAATCTTATCAAAACGCTCTCCCATTCTAGAGAACTCATCCTGAGTCATACGAGCCAGTGTATCGACTGTAATTTTCTTCGTCATCCCGTTAGAGATAGTGCAAGCACCTACTATCACCGTGCAGTGGCAAATGCTATGTGCTACCTTAATTTATTACTTTTGTTTGCAAACCCGCTAGGGTTATCTCTAACGGGATTCATGTTTTAAGTATAGGAAATCGATTATTAATGTCAAATCTGCGGGCGTTGCCATGCCGTAGCTACGGCGAATCTCGCCTCCGTTCCGCTTGGCTGAACTTCGGCGTAGCAAAGGCGGGCAGTCATCAAAGATGTTAGAACGTGGATTGCCAAGAATAAAGATTTATTTTGCTTGCCCTATCTGTCATTTAAAAAATAAAAATACCCCTTATCGAGGTATTCATCTAATGCGTTCGTAGCGCTTATTGGTTCGTCTACGTCGCCATCTATACGTGAGTTCATACCATGCCTCTTCAATACCAGCACCAGCCAACATTACTATCAATACTAAGATTACGATAATAATTGGCATTACAAGATTCCATAAAAAGTGAATTCCAACGCTTGTCCAAATTGACTGATATTTTATCCCATAATAACCCGACAGGACGCCTAACGGAAACACGACAACTGGATGAAGGAATTTCGTAATCCTTACTCTTTTTGATTCCTTTTTCTGAATATCAGATACTTCAGCCTCTAGGCTATCGGTTTTGGTATCACCTTTCTCTTTAGCCGAAAGTACTTCAAATAAAGTTATCTTTTTGCCGAAATAATGAACAAGGGAGAAAAGTATACTAGAAATCCATATGCCTCGCCAAGCATTGCCAGAAATACTACTAAAAACAATAATAAGCGGTGCTCTGAAAACTAATTCCTCAGCAACTGGCGCCCAAACATTTTGAAATGGTATTCCAATAAGCCAGATAATCTTCCCCTGATTCTCCTTGCACCATTCAATACTCTTCATGCGCTCCTTAAATCTCTTTGATATCAATCTCAGATAGACAAACGTAACAATAGCAATACTCGTAAGAACTACTATTGATGGCAAAAACTGAAAAAATCGTTCTGTCATTCCAACTCCTTACATCTAATATTAAATTTTTAAAGTTGCAAATATAATATAATAATCCAAGCTAAATGTCAAGGTTTCAACTTCCCGCTCCCCTGACCATAAAAACAACCCCGATTTATGAGGTTATTTTGACTGCGGGCGGTCGTGAAAGATGTTAGAACTTGGATTATGAATAATAGTAGTAGTTTTGGCTTACCTTTCCTAGTCCAATAAAACAAAGAGTCCGCACGGAGCGAACTCCTTGCGGACGTGATATCAGTGAACGGAGGACGAGCCCCCATCCGTTGGCAGAATCGGCGTTTCGTCGCCGTTGCCCTTGGCGAGGTGCTGAAGAATCTTGGAATGCCACTCTTCGGGCACGACGCTGATAAGAGTTGTGCCTCCGCCAACCTGCGTGTTGAGAATCGGGTTGCTGAGGCAGACTGCCATGACGCTATCCATCCACGAACCGCCGTATGGCGCTCCGCAAACATGCTTCACGGCTAGAGCAAACTCCTCGCCCTCAACCATGAATTGGATGAATCCTTTCTCTCCAGTCTCTTCGAGACTGGGATACATGGAACTCCGTCGCTGTCGCCCTCGCTCAAGAACCTCGAGTTCGGCGGTGCTTAGCCCCAGAACCTCCATGTAGTCGCTTGAGTGGGTCAGGAAAGAGTTCCAGATTGCCTGTTCCTGATTGACCACTTCACGAACCATCTGTCGAACCTTGCTCGCGAAACTCATTGTCAGACTCCTTTCGATTCAGAACCCGAAATCCCCATCTGAATCAGACCATTTGATAAAATAGAAAGATGAAAAAAATACATTTGGACATACAAAAATTAGCCGCAGTGAGCGATTTGATATATCGAGTCTGTTAGGGAAAGGATACTCG
>Ga0209542_10004991_pt1 | contig 26877 bp, 19 predicted proteins | sample RifCSPhighO2_01_FD_184028 | JGI IMG/M metagenome (GOLD analysis project Ga0209542, IMG submission 184028) | Soil microbial communities from Rifle, Colorado - Rifle CSP2_plank highO2_0.1 (SPAdes) (version 2) | ecosystem: Environmental > Terrestrial > Deep subsurface > Rock core/Sediment ...
TAAAGCCAAAAGCTCTTCGAAAAGCCGTGTGCCAATGGTGCCACTAGAACCTGTAATTAAAATTTTCTTTATTTTATTTTTCATTTTTAAAAGATTCGTTATTATGTAAATATTTGTATGGCGGCGAACCAAAAATCAATTTTCTTATTTGAAAAATTACTGGCCATAATTCTTTCCTAAAAATTATGAATGAATAAAAATAACTAATCCAACAAAATAAAATCGCTTTGCTATAGTGAGCGTAACCGTCCTTATATTTTTTCCTCAATTTTATATTAAGCCCCACATTTCTTCTTATCTTGTAATTCCTATAATGATAAGGGTTATCATATTCTTGATCTAGATAAGAAACAAAGAATTCCTGAAAATTATAAAACTTACCTATGCTTCCCATTTTCAGCCACAAATCCCAATCTTCCACAAAAATAAATTGCCCATCATAACCCCCTACTTTTTGAAAAGTATCTTTCCTAAAGACAACTGTAGTGTGGGCAAATACATTGTTAATTAAAATCGCATTTCTGATATCTTCATCTTTCTCTGGCAATAAGTACCGAGCGATTTCCTTACCATGCCGGTCTATCGCTATCACGCCTCCCCCAGTCAAACAATATTCTGGATTTTTTTCTAAAAAAATGACTTGTTTTTCTATTTTTTCATCGTCACACCAAATATCGTCATCATCCAATCGGGCGATATATTTTCCTCCAGCCACGCTAATACCCTTATTTAAAGAAGCTACAATACCCAAATTATTTTTATTATTTACAATGGTTATTTTTGAATTTTCTTGACTAAGTTTTGAAATTATTTTTCCCGTAGTATCAGTAGAGCCATCGTTAACAATAATTAACTCCATATTGTTATAACTTTGCCACCAAACACTTTCCATGGCTTTGGCGACAGATTCTGCCCTATTGTGGGTGGGTAAAATTACTGAAACTAATGGTTTATCCATTGTTATAAATTGCACTAATATTTTTAGCAAACACTATCATCTCAAAATCCTTTTTGGAAAAAACCCTTGCCATCAAACTTAAAAAATAAATGACCACATACATCGAGAAAACAAATACAAGATAACATAATGCTTTAACCGATTTACTTCTTTTAAAATCTGTCAGCAATCCTGTAGTTCCAAGTTCATGTCTTAAAGAACATCTAAGATAATCTATTTTTAATATCTTAAAATCCAACCTATCCATGAGCTTTTTAATATTAGATTCTGAAAAAAGAAATACATGGTAAGGGGGCACTAACACCGACCAAGGTAATCCGAGCCCGAGACAAATGAATTGAGTGATTTTAACCCAAAAACAATTTGTATTTGGAGTAGAGACGGCAATTATCCCATCCTTTTTCAATATTCTCTTGCATTCATTGAGCAAATCAATTGGGTTAATAACATGCTCTATTATATCGCCCAAATATATCGCTGAAAAATAACCTTCTTTAAAATTCGCTTCTTTCAATATTCCATTAAAAACATTCAAACCATTGCTCAGCGCAATATCCGCGGTGTACTTGTTTGCTTCAACGCCAAAGGCATTAAAACCTTTTTCTTTTGCTAAAAGTAAAAATTCCCCATTAGAACAGCCAACATCCAGCAAATTACCCGTTATTCCAAGATCGGTTAATTTATTTATAACCTTTGTAAACTTTTTTTTATATTTTTTTATTTTTGCTAAATTTCCAACCAGCTTGAAATGATACCCGGATTTTTCTGAATAAAATTCGTCAATGAGTTTTTTGGCATCCGGTAATGAATCCATAAGGACCAAATTACAGACATCGCATCTTAAAAAAATGTACCCATTTTTTTCTGAAAAAAAGGATGTATTTTCAGAATCACACACTGGACATTTTTTCTCTTCCATCTTTTTATATATGGTTAAATATTTTTTTCTCTAAAAATTCCTCTAGTTTTCCCATCCGTACTTCATTATTCATATATATGGGCATTAACACCTTATGAAGCTTGATTCTTCTAAATGCTGAATCTGCTACATTTTTTATGTCATTAAGATGCTTGGCAAAATCCATTATACCAAATGAAGATAGCGCATGATACACGGGCATCGTAGCCTGCCATTCACTTTGAAGTATGCCTATGATTTCTTGAGTAGCTTCTTCTGGACTTATTTCCTCAATCTTAAAATCATTTCCGTTGTATCTTTGTAAAAATATTGCATATCTTAATTCTACCCCATTTCCAAATTTATCTCTTGGAATAAAACGCATCGCGGGAACTTTCAAATATTCACCCCCCTTCAGGAAATCATAATTAAAAAATCTGGCAATTTTTTTAAGAGCTTTTTTAATGGGCAGGTCTTTTACTGCATTTACAATTATCTTTTCAAAAAAAGCTTTTTTTATTTTGAGCCGCTCCGATGATTTTTTTAATTCGGGGAAAAATTCAAAATGATAATCATATATGGAAAAATCCATCGGATAAGAATACATAGTTCCGTTATTTTTTATAATCAAGTAGTCATCTCCGAAAAATTTAACTTCTTTATTTTTGCGTAATTTTGAGATTAAAAGAGTCTTGCCTGTATTAGGCGGGGCTGGGAAAATAATGCCCTTACCCTTATAACTTATCCCTGCTCCATGTAAAAAAGTGCAATTATTTTGCAGTAAAAAATGTTCAATTAAGGTATTGATACAAAGATCATTGTTTTTTACATAAAGCATCATTTTATTATCTTTGATTTCTAAAGCATAAAAATCCTTTTTATTGAAAATACCGCCTTCAAAACCAAATAAACTATCAGAAAGCCTTAAAGAATTAGCGGGTAATAAAAATTCTTCGAAGTCTTTGATTTCTATGTCGGCACCACCCACTTCTTGCACCTTGAAAAACCTTATATAATAATCATATTCCTCAATTATTTCAGGCCTTATGGTCTTGATATAAATTCTGACAATATTGTGGATATTATAATATGCTTCCATTTTTTTCGTAGTTTAGCTTTGACCTATACCATCTAATAGTATTTATTATCCCTTTCTTTAAAGAATATTCTGGCTGCCAGCCAAATACTTTTTTGGCTTGCGAATAATCCAAGCAGCTTTTTTTTTGAGCCCCACCACCCTCCTTGATGTGGATTTTTTTACAATTTACACCGCTCTCTCTTTTTATTAAATCGAAAATCATGTTTATGCTTGTTTCTTTACTGGTTGAAATATTGTAAACACCCAATCCCTCCATTTCCATAGCCGAAATACTGGCGTTAATAGCATCGTCAACATAAATAAAATCCCTTGTCTGCCTGCCATTTCCATATACTGTGGGATTTTGATGTTTAAATATTTTCTCGCAAAAAATTCCAACTACTCCTGCTTCGCCTTTTGGATTTTGCCTAGGACCATATACATTTGAAAATCTCAAAGAAACATACTGCAGTCCGAAAATATTATAATAGTAGTTTAAATAACTTTCAATGGCTAACTTATTGATTGCGTAGGGAGATAATGGATTTGCCATATGGCTCTCCGAAGTAGGAATAATGTTAGCCTCCCCATACATAGCCCCTCCCGTTGAAGCAAAAATAACTTTTTTAACTCCGGCGTCAACGCAGTTTTCTAAAATATTTATACTCCCCAAAATATTAGTTTTGGCATCCTTGATCGGATTATCGATAGACCTTCTTAAGTTGACTTGGGCGGCAAAATGGAATACTGACTCTGGCCTTTCTTTTATAAAAACTTTCTGAATAGCTGGATCACAAATATCTAATTTGTAAAAAATCGCTTTGGGATTAATATTTTTCTTAAAGCCCGTTGATAAATTATCTATAACAACTAATGTGTGGCCTTTACTAATTAAGGCATCTACAAGATGGCTCCCTATAAAGCCCGCCCCACCAGTAACAAGTATTTTCATAATTTTCTTCCCCATTAATATCAAAAGTTTTTCCATTGACTTAAAACCAACATTCTGTCTGGAAAAATAAGCCTATAAAAAATAAATAACAATAAACCGTATATACCAGCTCCAACTAACAAAACAAGTATGATATTTAATCCATAGATAAATGTATAGTTGATAACAATCAGCATTATTATGCTGGAAAAAAATGATATTAGCGAGACTTTAACTAAATTCCAATTAAATGGAACAACTAAAAATAGTCTTCTGGTTAAAAAAACTGTGACTAATAAAATAATTAAAGATGAAATAATGATTGAAATAATAGCTCCGTAAAAACCGAACACTGGAAGTAAAAGAACCGCTAGTATGATATTTAAAAAAGCCCCCGCCACGATAATTAAAAAATTATTTTTTTGGCGGCCAGATACCACCAATATAGCACTATATGGATAATTAATAAAACTAATACCTGTTAAAATGGCAAAAAGCTGAAAGGCAAATACCGAAGGAGCAAACTCACGCCCATAAAACGCATGAATAATCCTATCTGCTAACACTAAACCACCCATGACTGTGGGTATCGCCAAAAGAATCATTAGCTCTATTAAATAGTCCCATGTTCTCTGAAAGTTTTGTTTTGATGAAACAAAAAACTTGCTTAATGCGGGATAAAAACTTCTTACAATAAGACTTGCGGGAACTATCGCCACAATAGCGATTCGGGAAGCGGCGCTATACCATCCATTTTCGGTAATCAAACCGAAATATCCAAGCATTACAGAATTCATAGAAATATAAACCCACCCTAACATCAAGCCAAGGCTTAATGGCCAGGAAATTCTTAGTATTTCAAAACTTTCTTTTTTAAATTTGATTTTTAATCTTTGAAAATAAAAGTTGAAATATAAAAGCGCAACGACTAATATAATAAGATTTGACGCCAGGTATCCGTAACTTATATTGATAATAGAAGGAATACTAAATATGACCGCCATAACAACTACTAAATTCAAAAATGTCTGAAAAAATTTAATACCTGCTTCGTACTCCATTTTTTGGCGAGCCCTCACAAAAGAAAATATTATGCCAAGAAAGCTGTTGCTTACAACAAAAAAAGACAAAATCCATAGTACTTTCCTTATTTCAAATTCATCTGTAATTAAAAAAGACCCCATAACAGCTCCCGCTAAAGCAGAAATTGACAGAAATACCTGCAAACCCAAAACCTCATCTATTTTTTTTTCGTTTTCTTTGTTGCGAGATAATTCTCTTGTTAGAACCTCCGCAACGCCCATATTGGAAAAAATGCCTATGATTGAGGCAAAAGAAAAGGCAAATGTAAACTTGCCGTAATCATTAGCCCCTAAAATTCTTGCGATATAGATAACTAAAAACAAACTAGAAATTCTTGCTATTCCTTCAGCCGAAACAAGCCAAAAAGTATTTTTAATGATAGTTTGCCTGATTCCTATGTTTTTTAAAAAAAAATTTCTAAGATTCATGCTTTTTGGGCTTTAATAACACCACCAAGAAGCATCGAAGAACTTTGAACTTTATCACCGCCGACATTATTGATGATTCTAATACCGTATTTCTGGCAAACTTTTTTCTCACTTTCAGGAATATTGTCAGAATTGCGGTCACCACCCTTGGCAAATACAATATCTCCTTTATATTGCTGAGCTACTGCTTCCAATGATTTTGAAATAGGGGCATGACTTCCTTCCGCATAATCATCAATAGATAAAAACACTGCATCCACATGCTTGATGTCTTGTATTATTTCTACTCTCTCTTTTTCGGACATAAACGGCACGCTACCTTTTAACTTCACTTGCTGGTCATTATTGACAATAACCACTAAAAAATCGCCAAGTTTTTTGGCTTCTCTCATTAAATTCACATGTCCAATATGCAGGGGATTAAAATACCCTGATGTAATGACAATTTTCTTCATAAATAGGCCTTAAAGTTTGCCTTTTTAATGTTTTCTTTATATCATAAAGTTACATGAAAAACAATCCTACGCATTTTAAAGAAAATACATCAAATTTCTTATTTTGGCTGCTTGGACTTGCGCTAGTTTTGCCTGTAATAATCCTCCCTCCAAATTTCCAACCATCAGACTGGACAAGGTCAATATTATTTAGAATTATCATAACTATCTTAATCTCTTTTTTACTCTATAGATTTTTTTATAAACAAAACATTTTTATATCACTACCCAAATGGAACACTTCTAATTATTTACCATTTTTATTTCTTGTGGGATTTTTTATCATTTTAATCGTCGCAACAATATTTTCACAAGATATTACATTTAGTATTTTCGGCTCTCCCACGCGATCCGGCGGTGTCCTTAATTTGCTATTTTTCTTTATATTTTCTATTATTTTAGCCCTTTTTATTAATAAAAATCAATGGGAAAAATTATTTACTATATTATTTATTACGGGAAGCATAGCATCATTACTAGCTATTGTTCAATATTTTAATCTTTTAAAAAATGTCTTTATTTCTCACGAAGGAGGTTCAACCCCATCTTTTTTAGGAAACTCCACTATATTGGCGATTTATATGCTTTTTTTATCTTTTTTATCTTTTGTCCTTTTTGTCCAAAAACAAACTAAAAAAGAAAAAATAGCATATGGGATATTATTTCTTCTATTTATTTTCACTATTTTCATTACCGGTTCAAGAGCAGGATACCTTGGATTATTGGCCGGATTTTTATATTTCTTTTTATGGTACCCTTATCCTAAAAAATTCAAAATTCTTAAAATAACTGCTTCGTTAATTTTATTGTCTTCTATAGTTGCCATTGTATTTTTTAATTTTTTCCCGCAAATAGGAGAAAAAAACAATACCTTAAAAATAATTACTGACCGCGTATCCATACAAAAAATTGCCAGGGACATCACCGGAACAAGGCTTTCGGTATGGAAAATAACTCTGCAAGAAATACAGGATAAACCTCTTTTGGGCTGGGGTCCCGAAAATTTTTACATTGGTTTTGAAAAATATTATGACCCAATCCCATTTGACACCCCCATATTACTATGGGATAGACCTCATAATATCCTTTTAGACATCGCAGTAAGCTCTGGAATACTTTCTTTATTACTCTACATTGGGTTTTGGGGTACTCTTTTTTGGAAACTGCAAACTGTAAAAAACGCTCAAAAAAAGGATGATTATTATGCTGATAACACCATAAAAATCCACGGAGTTCAGGCTGCATTTATTGGATACTCAATAGTGCTTTTTTTCAATTTTGATAATTTTTCAACCTATATTATTTCGTTCTTCTTTATTGGATGTGCTTTTTATTTAATCTGGCTAGGAAAAGAAGCGATCACTATTTTCCCACCTAAAAAAACTTTTTTACAAAAAAAACCATTAATACTTATTTATATTGCAGTGGCGATAGTATTTTTGTGGTTTTGGAATATAAAGCCTCTTTATCTTAATGAAAAAATTGCCCATGCTAAAAATTTAGCGATGGTAAGATATTGCAAAGAAGCATTTAGCATAGCTAATAATGAAAACTGGGCTCATGCGGGAATTTTAAAATCCCATGCAATCTTATTGTATTCTGACATTATGAGAAATTGTGCCTTTATAGAACCGGAAAAAGAGGTAGAATACTCTAAAAAAATGATGTTTTTACTTAGCATAGCCGCCAAAACCAGGCCAACATTTTCAAGAACATGGCTTTTTATGGGCAGCTTTACTAATGTATTAGCAGCAAGAGAAGAAAATATAGAAAAGAAAAATAACTTATTATTGGAAACAAACGGCTATTTGCAAAAAGCATTAACATTAAGCCCGCAAAGGCAAGAAATCTTTTCAGAAATGGGGAAAAGCTACTTAATTGCGCAAGATTATGTATCAATGAAAAAGATGGGCCAGGATTGCATAAAAATAGATCCGCGCTTTAATGAATGCTATTGGTACTTAGGAGTCGCCCAAATATTTTTAAATGAACAAGAAGAGGGTAAAAAAAATATAGCATTAGCATTGCAATACGGCTATAATTATAATCCTGGGTATAAACAATTAGCGGTTGCTTATATGAGTCAAAAAAATTGGGCTGATGCCGTTTTGGCTTATGAAAAAGTGCTAATACCTGATGAAACTTTTGCTATTCCAGCTGCCGCAAGCCATTACGCTACTCTTGCTTTCTTGTATGAAAAAGCTGGAGACTACACAAAAGCTGGACAAACTGCTTTAAAAGTCTTTAGACTTCAACCCGAAAATCCAGAAACTTTACAATTTATTAAATTACTACTTGGTAAAAAACCTAACGATCCAATTTTAAACTCGTCCTTAGCCTTTATTTACGCCCAGCCAGGCCCAGAACAAGAACTTTCTAAGGCTAAGGCCATTTATCTTGTATTATCAAGTAGGTATCCTGAAAACACCGATTATTTATGGGAGATTATGAATATAGAATATCAATTAAAAGAATATGAAGGGGCTTACCAAACGGCTCTTCGAAGGATATTCATTAATCCGAAATTAAGAGAAGGTATGGAGGAGTTTATAAAAAAAATTCCAGGAGGCTATTGGAAGCGATATGTAGAAAATGAAAAATAATTAATTCCTTTTTTATACCTTGAGTTACGAAATGCTTTCTCCAGACCTGGCGAATTTCGCCGAAGCGAAATTGCGCCTGGGTCTCGAAGGGATTTTTTCCAAATTCAGAGCGAGAATTTGATAGAATTTTTAGGCTTACGCTACGCGTCCGCCTAAAAATTATAGCGAATTTGTAGCTGGAATTTGGATAAAAGACCTGAAACTTGCTTTTATATGGGCATTTCGTAATTCAAGGTTTTTATAACTGTTTTCTATAACAAAAAACCCGCAAATTGCGGGTTTTTTGTTTTTCTTTTCAACTCGTTACAAAACGAGCAGAGAAATTCACTCAATAATTAGTTTTTTGACCAAGTCTCAGCGATAAGGTCAGGCAAAACTAGGTAACTGTTTGTCCAATCCTTTGTTGAATCGGCACCCAAGTCACCAACATGAGCGACGGCTGAAACATCAGACCAAATCAAGTTTGCATCCTCGGCGCTTGCATCTCCAGCAGCTGCAGAAGAGAATAACTTTAATATTGGAGTTAATGTTGTGCCTACATTCAAATAGTTAAATCCACTTGTTTGATGCGCTGAATCGGCAACAAAATTAAGTGAAACGCTATCTGTTGATGTATCGGTAGCTCCTGTAATTCTAAATCCTTGAGGAGTACCTTTGACTGTATAGGTAGTTGACGATCCTGCTGCGATAGTATCTTCGTCAGTAGTAAGCCAAGTGAATACAATCTTAGAATCATCTTCACTTACTCCGTTAGTGCTCTCTGCGGTTGTTCCTGTAGTACCGTTAGAGATCAACACAGAGGTTGTGATATCAACTCCATCTTTCAAAAGCTTTAATGATTCAAGTTCCAAGGTATCGGAGGTTAATGCATCAGACCAAGTTACATTAAGCTTAAATTGCTTGATAGCAATAGCTCCTTGTGTAGGTGCAGAAATTGAGAATTTATATAATTCTTTTTCTCCACCGTTAACAATAATGCTATTAGTCAAATCAGTTTGAGATAGGGTAGGAACTGCTTTGAATACATATGTTTCTTTTGCAGTCCTTGTATTGGTATCAGTAGCTTCTGTTCCATTTGTATCAGCATATTTAACATAGGTTAAAGCGGCTACGGCATTTACATTAGTAGATGCATTTGTAGCTGAAAGACCTGATGCTAAGTTCCAATACAAGTCTACTTTTTTGTTAGTTGAAGCTGGAATAAGAACGCTTAATCCAGTGAAGTTAAAGTAGCTATTGGTGTTGTCGTAAGGAACGGTAGCTAATATTACTCCTGTTGCATTATCCTTCAATGTTGCTGAAGAAATAGGCAAAGAAGAGCCTGTGGTAAATCTCATTTCTTTAGCCCAATAATCTTGGTAAGAAGAGGTTAATTTAAACCTTCCTGCCAATACAGACTGGTTTCCAGAAACCAATTGGTTTTGAGGAGTACCATCAAATGCAGTTGCAAACGCGCCAGAAGTGTAAGTTAAGGCTTGTGATGTTACCTGAGTAGAATCAGCAGTAACTGCTGAACTTGCAGTAGTTCCATCAATATCAACCTGAACAGTTCCTGTTCCAGCATTCATACCACTTGAAACATCTGCTAATACCATCACATCAATTGTTGAGCCAGCTGCCAAATTATAGTTAATTGACCATGCATTTGTAGCGGCAACAGTTGGTTTAATAGATGTAGTTTGAGTTCCGTATTTTACATACAAGTTTGTCATGTAGGTAGATACTTCATCAAGTGCTACATTGATGGTTGAAATATTAACTGCTTCTGAAGTAGCTGCAGTTAATGTGTAGTGTCCCAATTTGTAAGCGGTCAATGGAGCTACAACAGAGTGATCTGTGTATGCAGTGTACTTTGACAATGTCAAAGAACCTTGCTTTACGGTCAAACTATTTCCATCAATATCGCTTGCTGGGATATCAAGTGTAGTTGAAGATGTTAAGCCTGTACCATTGTTGTTTGAGCTTGCACCTTCAATTCTTACTTTCAATGTGGTTCCAGTTACAATGCTGTTAGTAGTGTCTGAAGTTCCAAGATCATAGATATCTGCTTTAACTTCAAGTGTTACTGGGTTTCCTGGTTCAACAATTAAAGAAGAACCTAGATTGAAAGTAGTATAGTCATTTCCTGAATCATCTGGATCATATAAAGTAGTTGTGCTTCCGATTTGAACACCGTTAGCAAGCAACATACCATTTCTTAATCCACTGATTCCTGAAGTGCTACCAATAACTGAAACATACAATGTCTCAATTTTTACTTTTTCTCCAGCCGCTTTCAATTCAAATTTTGCTAAAGAAGCGTTTGAAGCTGCGTCAACAATATCTCCTGAAGGAGAAGTAGTTAATTTGGTAATAGTTAAAGTACCAGCATTAATTGTTTGCACGCCTGTTGACCTCTTAGTGAATGAAGCGTCTGATACTAAGTCGCTTAATACATTTGCTAAATATTGTGTGTCAACAACGGTAACATCAGCAACATTCCATAAATGTATAGTGAAGTTTAGATCTGAACCTCCGATAATATCAGCCAAAACTTTTACAACTCTTGTTCCAGCTTCCAATCTCTTTGGAGCGCCAGATAAGTCAAAAGTTACATAGCTTTGATCCAAGCTATCTGCAACTAATTGCATAGTTGCACCAACTTGTACTCCGTCAACATATAATTTGAAATTCTTCAAATCTGTATTAGAAGCGCTTCCAGTTTTTCTGAAGCTGATTCTTGTCATATCTACAGCCCTTGTAGTAACAATTACGCTGTTTTGGAAAACAGTGTAGCCGTCCTGTGGGTCAATAGATGCTGTTGAAGGGGTAGTTGTAGCATTCCACTCAACTCCTGCCAAAGTTCCGGTTGCAATTGTCATCAAATTTCCTGTAATAGGATATGTTCCTTTTACAGAGCTAGCATTTGTTGAAATGTCTGATGATGAAACAACTTGTACTCCAACAGTTTCTCCAGAAGTTCCGTTAATGTCAGATAATACCCAAATTGTTACTGATCCCATAGAAGGAACAGTGAACAATCCTGCAGTATTGTTGAAGTTAACCATGGTGCTGGATACAGCTGCTCCATCAGTTAACCTTGTAGCTCCGTTAAACAAATATACATTTGTCAAAGAAGCATCTGCGGAAACTCCAATTCTCTTTATTTTAAATCCTGTAACTTTTATTTCAGTGTTGTCACCGTTAGTAAAAGTTAAAGCTGCTAATGGGGCTAATGCCTGTCCGTCAACAATTGTTCCTGCTGATGGGTTATTAGAAGCTAATGATACTGAAAGACCTGCTCCAGCTGGAGTTGGTGGTGTTACTACCACTGTTGCACAAGATTGACCCGTTGTTGGGCTATATCCTGAAGCTGAAGTACATCCTGGAGGGAAACCTGTAGATGGTGGAGTAACCACTACTACCCCTCCGGCCAACCATGCGTTTAATTTTGCTCTTGTCAAAGGACCAACCTGATTTGCAGGTGTCCATCCTTGCTGTGCCTGGTATTTTTTAACAGCTGCTAAAGTCAATTGACCAAAGTAACTTGTTTCATTTCCAGGTGAACCTGCTCCTGATAAAGCAACTTGAGTAGAAGCAGAGGTATTCATAAGTGCCTGTAAGCACTTTACATCTGAACCTGTAGATCCTACGGTCAAGTTTCTTGTAAATGTAAGTCCAACGCAAGCTGCAGGAACTCCCCCAGTGTCGCTTGGTTGTAATGCTTGTAATTGAAGCATCAAAGCGTTAATTTGGGCTTGTAATTCTGCAATCGTAACTGCGCCAACTGAAACAGGAGCAATCATTGCAACCAATGTTAAAGAAACAATGGCTGTGATAATTGATTTTCTTATATTCATTTTTTTTGTGTTTTTTTGCTTGTCCGATTAAATAATTTCGCAAAGCGAAATTACTGCAAAGCAGTATTTAATCGGATGAATGTTAATTAATTTTTTCACCCTGTTAACTAAAAACCCTTTCGGATTTTAGTAGTTACTTTTTAAAAGGCAACTACTATTTAACGGGGCAACCTTTATTAATATCGGTCGGCCATTTTTTTGGTTTTGCGAACTCTTAAGAAATCATTTCTAATTAATTTCTCTCGTAGAGAAATCTCGAACAATAATTATTGATTGACTGTCTTTCAAAATTTCCTCCGCGAGATAACAATCTTCAGGGATTTCTTTAGAGACTGTCTGCAAAGCCTCTTTCGATGCCATTTTCCAGATTTTCGTGCGAAAAATTTTAAAAAAGCACAGGCGATATAATAATATCGTCGAGCATTTTTTGAAATTTTTTTAGCTGAAAATATGAAAAATGGCGCGAATATGGGTTTTGCAGACAGTCTCTTAGAGCTTGCTAACCAAGAAAAACGATTTGTCAAATGTTACATCTTTTAGACCTCTTACTAAAGAAGTCTCTTGTTAATTAACAGCAATCAGCTATTAACCAATGGATATAAAAAATATTTTTAATACCCACTGATGATAACCGACTTATATCTAAAAAACTACTTAACTGAATTAATTAATAATATTTTTTCTAACACATCCCAACATTTGCTTTCATTATCCGAATACTTATCTTCGTCATAAATTCCTTCCATCTCTACCAATTCTTTATGTTGAACTTCTGTCAAAGTTGTTTGTTCTAAATCTTTTATTACAGGTTCTACTATCGTCCTACACAAATTACCCGAAGCTTCTTCTAATTCCGCTTCACTTACTACTGATAGTAAAGTCACATTATTTTTAACTTCCAATGCAATTTCTTTTGCTAATTCGGGGTCTTTTTCAATGGCTTCAGTCAAAGTTTTTGCAGCATTTTTTACTTCTTTTATAGCTAAAGAAAAATCCTGGGGATTGTTTTTGGTCACATCAATTAAATTCTGTGATTTTGTTTTAAATGTCTCAACGCTGTCTTTTATTGCAACTAAAGCGTCTGGAGATTGTTCTGTGATATTGACCTTAGAATCATTATTAGGCAAAAGAGTAGTCATCACCCCTAATGCGCCCACCGCAAAAAACAAAAATACTGCAAACGAATACGCTAATTTCTTTTGTAAATTCAGTGCGTATAAAGATTGGAAAACATTTAAAAATCTTTCTTTATAGGTTGTCTTATGTGCTATCTTGCTAGCATTTAAGCTAGATTCTAATATTTGCATTCTAATCGAAAAGACCCATTCTTTTCTGGGTTTAACTTGTTTCAATGACTGTAGTTTGGCAATAAGTTCTTGTTCTGTCATTACTATTAAGACGAAAAATAGGTTAATTTGTTACACTAACTATGCCTCGTCTATTAGTTCGCTCTTGAGAGAATTTAAGCCCCTATGAATCATCACCCTGATAGTACCGACGGGTTTATTTAAAATGGCAGCTATTTCTAATGGCGGCATATCTTCTAAATAGTGCCAAATAATCACATCTTGATAGTCTTTTTTTAAATTCGCAATAGCCAATTTCACTGTTTCAATGCCCTCTTTTAAAACTGCTTTTTCGTACAAATTTACCTTACTATCAGCTATTTTTGAAGCAAAATCAGTCGAAACTATTTTTGTTTTACTTTTTTCTCTATAGTGATCAACAATGGAATTACGCGCAATTTGGTATAAAAAAGCGCTCATATTTTCAATCTTTTTTGGCTCCCCCCTATAATTTTCCCAACCCTTCAAAAAAACCTTAGAGGTGATATCTTCAGCTATTTCTTGTGAGTTAACCTTTAAGTACACAAACCTATATATTTTATCAATATATTGATCATAAATCCTTATAAATTGTTCATTTTCACTATCCATTATTCAATGCTTAATTATATAATAAAAATAGACGAATGTCAATATAATTACCTTGGATTATGAAGCACTCTAAGAATAATTCGCAATCCAAGATAGTTACCTTGAATTACGAAATGCCCTTTGAAAAGCAGGTTTCTGGTCTTTTTTCAAAATCTGGGCTATAAATTTGCAATAATTTTAAAATGTAGCTTGCTATATTTTAAAATTCTATCAAATTTCTATCTCCAGATTTTTAAAAAATACCTAGAAAGCATTTCGTAATTCAAGGTAATAGGACATTTAGGCCTTATTTGATAGGACATTATCAATTTTGATAGGACAATCATAAAATTAAATGATTTGTCCTATCTGATAAAAGACTTGATTCCATTCCCCAACTCTTATAATTTTGCCCCTTTTTAGTAAGTCATCCAAATCCCTTCTTACCGTTCTTTTTGTTATATTTGGTAACTCTTTTATAAAATCTGCGACTTGGGCCTTATTTCTTTGCCCCAATATGTCTAGAATTTTTCTTTGCCTCGCTAAAAGTTTATCTGAAGGCGGGTCTTGCCTTTCTGAATATTTTTTTTCATTTATAACGCTTTGCATATCAATACGGTCAGGTTTTTTATGAGAAATAACAGATGGAGTATTTAAGGCTCCAGTAACCAAAGATACTTTTTCGTTTATCTTTATCAAGCCCCTAATATTAATACTATTTTTGATTTTATTATATTCTTTTGTGAGAATTAAAAAATTAATATCGCTTATATAGTTTTGATTTTTTGCCAATGCAAAATATCGTTCTAAAATTTCTATATCATCTAGTAATTGCATCATGGTTTTTTCTCTTTCTGGTAAAAGGTATTTTTTTAAAGAAAGCCATCCATTATCATCAAAAATTAAGGTGGCATTTTCAAGTATTGCTAAGACTTTTTCCTTAGCTTTATTCTTTAGGGGTTCTCCATCAGGAAAAAACTCTAAAACACCATAGGCTACATTGGTTATTTTTATAAAGTTATTTTCCATAATGAATCTGCAAAGTTAAAACCAATTTTACCAAAAAAAATGCTCAAAGTCAAAAGGTAATAAAAAACCGTACTTCTTTAAGAAATATCGTTATTAAAAATAAAAAATTAAAATTTGGGAGTACCCCCTGCTTCTTGGCTTGTTTGCCAATTATCTACGCTATTTCCCAAAAATAATGGATCTTTTCGCTGCATAGTTTGTTTGGTGTCATTGTCTCCCGCAAACCAACCTTGCGCACAATTTAATTCATCTACAATACCACCAAAAGCATCTTTTAAATATATATCTTCCCCACCGTTTCCCAATACTCCTGTATAAATTTGATCAGCAATAATATCGCTAATCGAATCATCATCAGTTCTTTCTAATAGATAGAATCCATTTACTTCAATTAATCCTGATAATTGAATTGAAGGCGTACCATCGGCTGATATTAATTCCCAGCCAAAAAGATTAACTGCTTCAATTCCTGGATTAAAAAGTTCTATCCATTCCTCATTGGCTGAATCCAAACCCCCCATCCAAGCAATTTCATTAATTACTACGGTGTGTGGCTCAATGTCCTGTGGCAACTCTGATTCAAGCAAATCTTCAATTATTAAAGGGGCCTCAATATCTTCTTGTCCACTAATGTTAAAATCTTCTTCATTATTATCGGTGTCATAAAAAGTTTCACTTCTTTTGATGCTTTTGTTTTCTCCAGGATTTTGAGCTGGAGCTGTTTCAAAATCAACCGCAGTCCCAAAACCTACTTTGTCTAGTAATTGGTCATCAGCGTTATATAGCAATACCGTATTATTGTCGGCAATCGAAAAACTTGTACCCGAATAGCGTAAATCCGGAACTATTTCTCCCATATAATTTTTTGTGCCATCATCATTATCTTGAGGAGCTATTAAAAAATAATCCATGGGCCCCACAGTTCCAATAAATGCGTCAGTGCTTACTAAATTGCTCTCTATCCCACCTGAAGTTTTCTTTTTTAAGGCAAACCCCACAAGATTTACCAAAATATCATTGGGATTATATAATTGGATAAATTCATCTTTCGCGCTTTGGCCTTCTGTTTTTACTTCGCTTATTAAAATTTTTTTAAACAAACTTATTTTGGTAGTAGCCGGAATTGTGGGCAACCAATCGCTTTCATTGCCTGCAGTATCTTTTACCTTTACTTGAAAATAATAATTTTTCTCGTCTTCGCCAATAAAATCTTTTTGTATATTTATAGAAATTGGGCTTTCATCTACTTTTTGCTCTGTTTCTTCTTGCCAAGCACCATTTTCTAGGTCTTTCTGCCAGCGGAATATATAACTATCAATTCCAGAGGGCGAAACTAAGCCTATTGGATCAATAAGGGTAAAATTAATAGTAATATTAAGGCTTTTTTGCAGTGTATCAAGGGTAAAATTTACAAAAGGAGGTACTAAGTCAACAGGCTCTAATATAGTTGGTTCAACAAAAACATATGTGGTATTTATTGTCTTTGGACTAGGTTGGTTTAATTCAAAATCTTCCAAATTAATATTGATGTCATAAGGCTGACCAACAACTATTTTTCTTCCAATACTTTTACCTTGCAAGGGATTTATCGTAGCTAATAATTCGTAATCTTGCGCGTCTCCCCAACCAACTTTATCAGAAATTTCCCCACTAGGGTTTTTAAGCATCAAAGAATTATCTTCTGTTAAGGGGTTATCAACAACAATATCCGCTTGATTTACAAAAACAAAATCTTCCCTTGCAACTAAAAAATAACCTTTTGAGGTTATTTTTTTACCGGAAAATAATATATTAGGCACAAATGTTGAATAACTAGAAGCAGTTTTTGTTTTTCTTTGCAAATACCAACCAGTTAAATCAATATCTTTCTCTTCTGGATTATATAATTCTACAAATTCCTGTTTTTCATCACCCAAACCACTTATTTGCACTTCCGAGATTAAAATTTTAGGATATACGGGATTATTACCACTAAAACTATATTCTATCGTTTCAATATTAGTGTACAGTTGATCATTTACCTCTGTCTCCTGGCTTATTTCTTCTATAACAGGGCTTTCTGGCGCTTGCTCTGGCAAATTTTTATTTTCAATTTGCGCGCTTTCTACTTGCATACTTTCTGATATTCTTAAATCCGTAATTTGTTGGTTTAATATATCAATTTTCTCTAAAATATCGTCAATTTGGTCTTGTTTACTATATTCTGGGACAGTTTTGGTAATAATATTCTCTTTTTTGACTTCTTGTTGACTACCACTATCCTCTTGGAAACTTTCTATTGGTTTTAAGTCATAATTGTTTATTTCTGTATCTTGCAATGCAGATAAGGGCAAAGAAGCAATAAAAAGATTTTTACTAATTTTTTTGGTAAATTCAAAAGAAAAAATAAAAAGCAGAATAAAGGTTATAACAAACGAATAAAAAATAATAGTTTTCACATTATACACATTCTATCATAAAAATAAGTTGAATTACAAAACACGAAGACTTAAAAAATCTTTGAGGGGCTTGTAGTTTTTTATAAACAGTTGAAGGCTTTTTTTAGGGAAACCTTTTATGTTTGAGTGGAGTTGAGTTATTTTTGAGGTGTGGGTGGGAATAAGTTTTGTAACTTTCAAAAAAGAACACACATATAAATTATTTTTATTTTAATTAATCTGTGCCATAAATACTACGATCGTAGTATTTATGGCACAGATTAATTTAGTTTGAAATAGTCCCTTAAATGCAAATCATCATCAATATAATCTAATGTGGCATATCTTACATATTTTCTAATTCCATAATATTCTATAATGAAATTTATTTCATCTTCACATTCATAGGGAAAAGTAAAAACACTTTTTTGAATTTCTTGAAATTTTAATTCTTTTAATTTTTTCCTAAGCGAATCTCTTCCCCACCTATATTTTTCTGGAATATCAAAAAATACCATCCGCCATTTTTTATCCCACATTTTTTCTTGAATTTTAATTTCACTAAAATGATAGGTCAAAGCTTTTAATTTTCCCTTATCAGACAATACTAAAGTAAGGCTTCCATCTGTATTTATTTTTTCTTTCACTAACTTACTACGATAAATATTTCTAATTTCTTTTTTTAATTTATACTTATTAATTTCTTGCCAACTCTCTCCTATAACCTTCAAAACCTTACGATATTTATTAGGATTATGTGAAAAACCTAAAGCAAGGCCACCAAGAAGCAAAAGAAGTATTTTTTTCTTAAGTGTATTATGCATTTTTCTTTTTAAAACTTCGTTAATTTGTGACAAAATTACTACGATCGTAGTAATTTTGTCACAAATTAAGATAAGATACTACAATCCTAAAAATTCTTTTATAGATTCTACAGAAACCGCAGAAATATTGCCCTCTAAATCAATAAAATTCAAGCCTACTAACTCACCTGATAAATTAAATAAAGGGCTTCCGTTTACAATTGGTTTTTCCAAAATATTAGTTTTAATAATCTGAGGTTGCCCCAAATGAATCTGCTTTATAATACCCTCGTTGACAAACCAATTATCTTGTAATGAAGAAGTGGGGGCAACAAAAAAAACTCGTTGGCCTAATTTAATTTTTTCTAAACTAGCAAATCCAACGGTTTGCAAATAATAGTCTTGGCTGGAAGAATCGATTGACGAAGGATCAATTTTTAATAGTGCTAAATTATTTTTTACATCTATTTTTATCACCTTAAAGTTTGTCGATTGTCCTTGTAAAAAAACTTTAAAATTCCCGTTTAATGGGATTGCACTTGCTAAAGTAATAATATTTCCATCTGAAGTTGCAATAAAACCAGATTTTAATCCTAAAGACGAACTCTGAATTGATACCACTGATTTTTGCAGTCTTTCTAATGCTTGTTCTATTGCGGTAGTTTCCTGAATATACACTGTTTCTTTTGGATTTATTACTATTTTTCCAGCTTTAAAATCTTTTACAAATTCAAATTTTTCAAAATAAGGATTTACAAGCAAATATGGCAATATAAATAAATTAAAAAGCAGGGCGCCCAAGGCTCCCAAAATAATAATTCCAATAAAGAGTAAAATTGTTTTTAGTACTGACATTTAACTTAACCTATCTTCTATGAGAAACTTTTTCTTGAAAATTCATTTTTGGTAATAATCTTGGAGTTTCAAAAATTATTTTTCCATCTTCTGCATCAATTAACACCCTACTTCCTTCTGCAATTTCATTGGTCACAATTTTAATAGACAAGGGGTCCAAAATTAATCTTTGAATAACTCGTTTTAAAGGCCTCGCGCCAAGATTTATATCAAAACCCTCTTGTACTAAAAGCTCTTTAGCTTTTTGTGAAATTTTAATGGTTACCTCTTTTGCCTGAAGCCTTTTTTCCACCTTTGATAATTCCAAATCAACAATTGTAAAAATTTCTTCTTTTTTCAAGTAATTAAATATTACTATTTCATCTATTCTATTTAAAAATTCCGGTCTAAACTGATCTTTTAAAGAATCGTTTATTTTATCTTTCATTGATTCGCGCTCTGCAATATCTTCTTTGGTATTAAAACCAATTGAAGACATTTTGTTAATATAGTCAGATCCCAAATTTGAAGTCATAATAATAATCGTATTTTTAAATGAAACCATTCTGCCTTTTGAATCTGTTAACCTGCCATCTTCAAAAATTTGCAACAAAATATTAAAAACTTCGGGATGAGCTTTTTCTAATTCATCAAGCAAAATAACAGAATATGGCCTTCTTCTTACTTTTTCTGTTAATTGGCCTGCTTCTTCATAACCCACATAGCCTGGGGGCGAACCAATAATCTTAGAAACGGTATGGCGCTCCATATATTCAGACATATCTAATCTTATCATCGCTTTTTCATCATCAAACAAAAATTCAGCAAGGGCACGGGCTGTTTCGGTTTTACCCACTCCCGTAGGACCTAAAAACAAGAATGACCCCAATGGTTTATTCTCTTCAGAAATTCCCGCTCTTGCCCGCCTTATAGCGCGCGAAATAGAACTAATTGCCTCTTGTTGGCCTATTACTCTTCTATTTAAAGTATTTTCCATTGTTTCCAATTTCTTGGCTTCTTCGGTGATTAATCGTGTTACCTGAATACCTGTCCAGCGCGAAACAACACGGGCAATATCCTGATCAGTAACCTCTTCTTTTAAAAAGTGGTGGTTTTTTTGTAACTTAACCAATTTTTGTTCTATTAATTTTTGCTCTTTTAAAAGCATAGGAATTTTTCCGTACTTTATTTCAGCTACTTTTTCTAAATCAGCTTCGCGTTGAGCCATTTCGGTTTGAAAATAAAGCCCATCAATTTTTTCCCTGATATTTTTTATTTTATTGATTAACTCTTTTTCTGCGCCCCATTTTAATTTAAGTTCTTTTGTTTTTTCTTTTATTTCAGCTAATTCTTTTGCAATTACTTTCAATCTTTTTTCAGAATTTTTTTCTTTTTTAAGCGCCTGTTTTTCAATTTCCAATTTTGTAATTTCTTCTTCATACTTTTCTAATTCTTGCGGTTCTGATTCAATTTCTAATCTTAATGCAGAGGCCGCTTCATCCATTAAGTCAACCGCTTTATCAGGCAAAAATCTATCAGCAATATAGCGCGCACTCAATTCAACTGCCGCTTTTATTGCCGAATCTTTTATTCTAACCCCATGATGGACTTCATATTTTTCTTTAATACCTCTTAAAATAGCGACTGCATCATCAACTGAAGGCTCTTGCACATAAATTGGCTGAAATCTTCTTTCTAGTGCAGAATCTTTTTCAATATATTTTTGATATTCTTTTAAGGTGGTAGCTCCAATTGCCTTCAATTCTCCTCGGGCTAATGCAGGCTTTAATAAGTTTGAAGCATCAATAGCTCCTTCGGCGGCGCCAGCCCCAACTAAAGTATGGAGCTCGTCAATAAATAAGATATACTTTCCTGATGATCTTGTAATTTCCTTTAATAACGCTTTAATTCTTGTTTCAAATTCCCCCCGATATTTTGTGCCGGCAATCAATGCACCAAGGTCTAATGAGATAACTTCTTTATTTTTTAAAAATTCAGGCACATTTCCTCGGGCCACCCTTTGGGCAAAACCCTCAACTATTGCGGTTTTTCCAACACCGGCTTCCCCAATTAACACAGGATTATTTTTTGTTCTTCGAGAAATAATCTGCATTAATCTTCTTATTTCATTGTCTCTGCCAATAATAGGATCAATTTTTCCAGAAGAAGCCAAATCAGTTAAATTTCTTGTATACTTTTCTATTACTTGATATTTTGATTCGGGTTCTGGGTCGGTAATTCTCTGTCCTCCCCTTATTTGGGATAACATTTTTAACACCGAATCATAATCCAATTTTGAATTTTTCAAACTATTTGCATCTTTGCCTTGGCTTAAAAAGTTTATTTTTTCCAAAATATCTTTGGCCATTGATTTTTGATCAAGTAATGCCAAAAATAAATGTTCAACAGAAATAAACTCATCCTGCATTTTAATGGCTTCTTGCCGAGCCCTATCTAATACTTTGGCCATATCTTGAGTTAAATAAAACTGGCCAAAAGGAGTTGGGGTTAAAATGGTTGAAATTTTTGAAAGTTGGAATTCTATTTTTTTCTTTAAATTTTCAATATCCACCCCTAATTTTTGCATAATGGTTAGTACCATCGAACCTTCCTGTGAAAGCAACACAAAAAGCAGGTGCAGAGCATCTATTTGCTGCTGTCCTTTTTCTTGCGCAAGCGATTGGGCCGACATTATTGACTCCTGTGCTTTATTGGTAAAATTAGCTCCTCCGTTCATAATATTTGTACATTTATTACTTAATTTTAGACTTATTATACTTTAAATTAAATATAAAATCAAGGTTTAAAATTTCATTGGTATTCAGTTAAAAAGCCCCCTTAGGGGGCTTTTTAACTGAATAGAAATTTTAAAACTATTAACTTCTTTCTCCAAGAATAACCTCAATATTTAATTCTTCACTGCCCCTTAAAATTCTCAGTACCACTTTGTCTTGAGGAATATATTTTGCAATAATAGTTGCAACCGAATTACTATTAGTTATTTTTTCTTGGTTAATTTCTAAAATTACATCTTTCTCTTTTAAGCCTGCTTTCGCGGCCCCCGAATCTTTAATAATCGCAGGTTCGCCTTTTTCACCTTTTAAAATCAATGCGCCGTAATCAATTGATAAATTGTATTTTTTCTTAACTAAATCATCAACTAACACATATCTAACACCTAAAAGAGGATATGATATCTTATTTGTTTTTATAATCTGATCTATATCTCTTTTAGCTATATTAATTGGTATAGCAAAACCAATAGCTTGAGCCCCTTCGGCGGTTGCGGTATTTACCCCAATAACTTCACCCCGTAAATTTATTAAAGGACCTCCGGAATTTCCCAAATTAATCGCGGCATCAGTTTGAATAATGCCCTCAAGTTTTTCAGAAAAATTTCCTGTTTGATTGGAGGCGCTAATGGTTCTTCCAAGCCCTGAAACAACCCCTACAGAAACCGTATTGCTGAATTTACCCAACGCATTTCCAATAGCAATAACGCCCTGCCCAATTTGTATACCCGAAGAGTCCCCAATCTTTATAGCCGAAAATACCTCATCGCTCTCAATTTTCATGATTGCCACATCCTGCACGGGGTTTAATGCTAACACCTTAGCAGAATATTTTTTCCCATCGTTAGTTAACACCGTATATTCTGCTTCTTTATCTAATACTACATGCTTATTGGTTAATACTAAACCGTTTTCTGAAACAATAAATCCAGACCCCGCTCCCACTTCTTTTAATTCTGTGCCCTTTTGTATATATTGGGGAATTTGAAATTCAAAAGGCGAATCAAAACCAGGAACACCTTCAAATGGGTTTATAAATTTTTGTTCATACACGGGAAGATTTTTAGAAATTACAATACTTACAACCGATGGCGCAGCTTCCCTTACCGAATCGATAATGGCCTGCTCATAACCTATTTTTGAAATATACTTATCTTCAGTTTTTATTTGAATTTCGGTTTGTGGGGACAAATCACTATCTATTTTTTCAAAAAAATAAATAAACTGGCTTTTAATTTTTTCAAAAGAAACCTGCCCAGATGCAAAACCAACAGCAGTAGTTATTATAATCAACAAAATCACACCATGCAAAAACTGGTTTTGTAATACTTTTTTTGTAAAATCTTTTATAGTAAATTTTGGTAAATCGTACATATTATTTGAATTTGAAATTTACAATTTGAAATTTTTAATAATAAGGTGTCAAAATTTCGACAAAGCGAAATTTTAACAAATTTAAATTTTAATCATTTCAAATTGATTTCAAATTTCAAATTGTAAATTTCAAATTATTTTTCGTCCTTATAATGATTAAATTTATATTTAAATATGTCAGATTTTACAGGGCCCAAAAATATTATATGCATTTCGCATAAAAAATATTTTATACCTGTTTTAATCCAACCATCTTTTTTAAATCTTCTATCTGAAACTAAAACTTTCACCGATCTTATAACTCCGAATTTAGCTAATTTTACTGCTCGCCTTGCTAAATCATGGTCTTCAGAAAGCTTAATACTTTCATCATAGCCATTAAGTTTTTCGAAAAGGTCTTTTTTTATAATAATGCCAACTGCGGCATGGGGTAATATTTTTTCTGTTACAATGATAAGATTATTATAAAATAGATTCAACAAAAAAGAAGAAATTTTTTTTGAAGGGATTGGTTTTAAGCAAAAACTTGCAATACTTAGATTGCGCGCATCAAATTCGCTAAGTGATTTTTTCAAAAAATTATCATCGGGTAACACGGTGTCGGCATCCAAGAAAAACAATAATTCTCCCTTTGCAATTTTTGCGCCATTATTCCTACCCCTTGCTGGTAATCCCCCGGGTGCAATAATGCAATTATTATTTTTTGCAATATCTAGTGTGGTGTCAGAAGAGCCCGCATCAGCAACTATTATTTGACAATCTTTCAAACTTTGATTTTTAATTGATTCTAATAAAAGAGGCAGATAGCCTTCTTCATTTAGCGTGGGAATAATAATTGATAACATATTGTGAATTTATGATTTATGATTTGACGAACTAAATTGAAAATCCCAAATTACCACATAGTTACCGTAAATCATAAATCTTATATCGTAAATCTTAAATCACCAATAGAGCTAATCCTAAAATAATAAGCAATATAGAAACCGTTTTTTGGATGATAATTTTTTTGGATATTTTTTCTTTTAATATTTTAGGCAGAAAAATTGAAAAAAACAAGGTGATTATAAAAAGAAACACATACTGAATGCCGCGCAAGGAATTTACTATTACTAAGTATGCAATTGGCACCAGCGCTATAGCAAGGCTTTGCAATATATATCCAAGACTTCCGGCTAATTGGGTGAATAAAAAAATAATGTCTGTTTTTATATTTGAAATTGATTTTTTTGCAAACATTTCTTTCCTGAATTTTTTATGTAAAAGAAATACTAGCACAATTACCACGGTGCAAAGCCTCATCCATATAAAGCCCTGTAAAAAGGGTTCATGCAAAAACACCAACTTGGTAAAAATATAGTCTAGGGAAAATAAGAAGGAAGAAAAAGTCGCTAACTTTAAAAAATCAAAAGTTAATTGGGGTTTTTTTTCTGAAGAAATAATAATGCTTCCTAAAAATAATAAAATAAAAGCCAAAAAGTGCAATGGCACCATTTTTTGCAGACCAAAAAATATCCAAGTTAAAATAAGAATTAATATGGGCTGGATAGCTCCAATAGTAGGTATCACACGCGAAACATCAAATTTTTCTAGGGCATGATATAAAAAATATAAGCCTAAAAGGTACACTGATGCTTCTAGCACAATCCAGATAATTGATTGCAAACTAGGAAGTCCAAAATCAGCAAATGGTATTAAAAAAACCACCAATATGCCCAAAAGCCCCACATAAAAAGTATATAATTTTGGTTTTGGCGGGCCAGCTAAAATAAGCTTGTCTCCGAATGAAGCCAAGCTAAAAAATAGATACGCTAAAATTATTACCAATAACCAAGTTATCATAATAAAATCCTTTACTTACCTTGATTTACGAAATGCTTTCAGAATATTTTCTTCAAATCTGCAAGCGAAAATTTGATAGAATTTATAGGCGTATAAGTATACGGATATAAATTATAGCAAATTTTTAGCCCAGATTTGAAGAAAAGATCTGAAACTTGCCTTTTCATTGGGGATTTCGTAACTCAAGGTAATTGAATAATTCTTTTGAATAATTCCAAATTTCGGGCTTATGTTGTTTTTCTTTCATCCAAAACCACCACTCGGCTCCCCAAAAATAAAACTCGTCAAAACCTGATTTTTTTGCATACTCAATATTCTTTTTAAACTGCCTTAAATTCATTGATTTTTCCTGCTCTTCTAAGGGTGTTTGGGCATAAATATCAGCAACCCATGGTTCTGCCTGAAGCTCTACATTAATAACTTTCTTGCCGAATATTTTTTTTATCAATTGGGATTTTGTCCAATAACTGACTGCGGGCAAGGGAAAATTAAAGTAGAAACCATACCGATCAGTGATGTGAAACCACACTTTTCTATACATAGTGGTTCCAACGATATCGCCTATTTTTGCGGCTTCAAACCATAATGACTGCTCGCCAGAATCTGAAATAATTACAGGTCTTGCGGCATCAAATGATTTTATAAGGGCAACTTCTTTAATTAAAAACTCTTTATCATACCAAGGACAAATACCAAATTTAAATAATGGTTCATTCTCCGCTTGCCAGGCAACAATGACTTTTTTATCTTTATGCCTTACTACAACCTCTTTTACATACTTTAGTATCTGATCCTGCTGTTCTTTTTTTGAAAGGCCCAAAGCCCAAGAAGGCAAGTGACACTCTGGCCATCGGCCGGTTTTCATTCCAACCACATATATTATTTTAACTCCCCTTTTTTCTGCCTCACTTATTTGCCAATCAATATCCTCAAAATAATATTCTCCTTTTTGGCCTTCAACCCAATCCCATTGGGTATGTAATTTTATATTTTTAACCCCTAAATCTTCCAGAATAGCTAAATAGGTTTTTTTCCAATCAAGTGTTAAAAATTCAGCATGCGACTGAGAAAAATTAACCCCCCAAGTAATATTTTTTTGCTCTCTAGTTTTGCCTAAAAAAAGGTAACAGAGAAAAAACAGAAGCAATACACAAAAAAATATTAAAAAAATATTCATTATTTTACGCATCTTTTATAATCTTTTCAATATTATAGGTTCCTAATTTTTCTATTTCAATAAATCCCTGCATTGCCATTTCTGCCAAATCTCCCGTACTTATTAAATCATACAACCACTCATCTGTATATTTTGGATTTTCTTGCAATACCGCAGCTCCCATGTGCATAAGCCACCTTCTGTTAAAATCTTCCTGAGAGCCGATTGATGGCTCAATGACAATAGGGATTCCAAGCCCCGCATAAAAAGAAAGTTCTGAGGGTTTTGTCATTAAAATATCAGTGGTTCTTAGCACTTGATTAAATTTATCAAAATATTCATTAATATTTTTTCCCGATAGTACGCTCGCCCAACCATCTAATTTTAAATGCTTGATATAGT
>Ga0209542_10004992_pt1 | contig 26876 bp, 13 predicted proteins | sample RifCSPhighO2_01_FD_184028 | JGI IMG/M metagenome (GOLD analysis project Ga0209542, IMG submission 184028) | Soil microbial communities from Rifle, Colorado - Rifle CSP2_plank highO2_0.1 (SPAdes) (version 2) | ecosystem: Environmental > Terrestrial > Deep subsurface > Rock core/Sediment ...
AAACCTCCAATGCTACCAGGCTACACCATAACCCCATTTCAAGATGATAAGGATACCAAAAAAACCGGCATATTTAAATGTTGCGGTTTCCTTGCGAAAGGGAAGAGAACCTTAAAATCCACCGGGAAGGGGTTTATAGCCGTTTTTAGGGAATAAGAAGATCAAAATCAGGGAGAATGCCTGCCAAAACTTTTTATAGACTGAAGGCGGAAGTTAAGAGACGGAAGTGAAGAGAGTACGATGGAGTTTATAGCATGGCCCTTGACCAAAAATCTACGTTTAAGCTCAAACGATTTATCAAAGAACTGAACAGCTACCGCGGAAGACACACGGAATTCGTTTCAGTATACGTCCCAGCAGGATACGACATCGTCAAAATTATCAACCACCTTGCACAGGAGCAAGGAACTGCAAGCAATATTAAATCTGCTGCAACACGAAAAAATGTAACGGATGCGCTTGAACGCATGATTCAGCATTTACGCTTGTTTGCACGGACGCCTCCGAATGGTCTTGCAGCATTTTCTGGAAATGTTGCCTCCCAAGAAGGAAAAAGCGATGTAAAAGTCTGGAGCGTCGAACCTCCGCTTCCGTTAAACATGCGCCTCTATCGCTGTGATAAAGAATTTATTCTGCAGCCGTTAGAAGAGATGGCCCAAGAACAGAGTGTGTACGGCCTTGTGGTGTTGGATAAACGCGACGCAACCATTGCACTTCTGAAAGGAAAGGCAATTGTGCTTCTCGTAAAAACGCACTCCGAGGTTCCGGGAAAGATGAAGGCCGGCGGACAGTCAGCAGCGCGTTTTGCTCAGAACCGCGAACTTGCTGCAAAGGCGCATTTCAAGAAAGTTGCAGATTATATGAAAGACCAATTTCTTATGATGACTGAACTCAAGGGAATTCTCGTGGGCGGACCAGGGCCGTCAAAGTATGAATTTGTTGAAGGCGGTTTTATTACGGATCAAGTCAGAAAAAAAGTTATTGCCATTAAAGATTTAAGTTATACCGAAGAATTTGGGCTCCAAGAACTGCTGGACAAAAGCCAGGATGTGCTTGCAAATGAGAGCATTGCAGAAGAAAAGATGATTATGGATAAATTTTTTAGACTGCTGTCAACCAAACCGCGGATGGTTGCCTATGGCCAGGATGAGGTCAGAAAAAAACTGGAGATGGGTGCTGTGGAAATCTTGTTAGTTTCGGAAGCAACCGACGACAACCTGATCCAGGAATTTGAAAAAAAAGCAGAGGAAGTAGGAACCGAGTTGAAGATTATTTCAGTAGAAACACGGGAAGGAGTCCAGCTGAAGGATCTCGGAAAATTTGCAGCGATTCTGCGGTATGAAGTGCAGGAATATTAAGTGGAGTATGTAGTGGAATGGGCAATAAGGAGATGACTTGAGATGATTTCTCACAAAAAAGATCAAGAACTTGTTGAACAGGCGTTTAAACTTCTGTATCCTGAACATACTGAACTCCTGCAGAACTACGAACTCAGTGTACGGTATTCCCGGAGATTCGCCGATTACAATGCTAATGCAGGGTATCGCTCCTTTCTTGGAAAAAAAAGAATTGCATTCCGGCTCTGCAGAAATTGGAAAGATGTCAGCAGCGAGCTTAAAATGGGGCTGTTCCAAGAACTGTTCTTAAAACTCGGAAAAAAAATCGGCCTGCCCAAGCAGAACAGGGAAAACATCAGCACACTCTATCTTGATCTGTATAACAACTTTATAAAAAATCTCCATATCGCTGCGCCCAAAACAGATATTGATCCCACGTTGCAGGTATCATTTCAGCGTGTGAATGAACGGTACTTTTTAGGTGTTGTTGAAATTCCCAACCTGGTCTGGGGCGAATTTACAAAAAGAAAACTGGGAAGCTATGATTTTCGAAGCGATACCATCACCATGAGCAGAGTTCTGAGCAAGTTGGGAGAAACAAATCCTGAATTTTTGGATACAGTCATGTACCACGAAATGCTCCATAAACAAAATAAGTTTCGGTCGTGCAATGGAAGAACCTTGTATCATGACAAGCGCTTTAAGCAGGCAGAGCAGATGTTTGAAGATTTTGAAAATGTACAGAAACGCATGAATCAGGCGGTGCGCTCTGCACGGAGACCGCCAGGAGTACGGCTCCCTTTTGAGAGAAAAGAGGCAACTATGAAGGCATCTCCGCTGGAGTTCCTGAAATCAGTATGGAGAGACAAACTTTAAATATGCTTAAAGGAAGACAAAGAGAAAGTATAGAGCATGCAATCGGTGCATACAATTTGAGGTGAAAGGATGGCAAAGAAAAAAGCAAAGAATTTGAAGCAAGGAGATGTTGTTTATTTAAGTAAAGGAGATCGGCACACGATTCGAGGTGTAATTGTCAACAATGCAGGGGTTCGCATCACTGCAGATGCAGGAAGACAGACAAAGACCATAACCTACCACCCTGACCAGCTGATTGAAGTAGAATAGAAAGAGACGCAAGGTCAGGTTTCTTGAGAGAATTCTACAGCTTGATCCGAAACCTTTAAATAGGACGGAAAAACGCGTTGAAGAAGATAACGAAAACTTGTATTTCATCAAAATGCAAGTTTTCGGGATTGAAAATTGTCGGACTAAAGTCGGGGGTATTCAACCCCGACAATTTCCAATAAGAAATAGAAGATCAGATAGAGGGTAAAGAGGCAGTGTAATATAGGTGTTTAGACATATGAGTGGAGAAACAAAACCCGTCAGTGTAGCAACCCTCCAGAAGGGAAACTATGTGATTATTGAGGGTGTAGCGTGCAGAGTGAGTGACACGCAAACATCACGGCCAGGAAAACACGGCCATGCCAAAGTCAGACTGACTGGTGTGGGTTTGCTGGATGATAAAAAACGTGTGATTGTCATGCCAGGCCATGACAATATTGACAGCCCCATTGTTGAAAAACGAAGTGCACAGGTCTTGTCTATTCACGGCAATGTTGCAAATATTATGGATGCAGAAACCTACGAAACTTTTGATCTTCCGATTCCTGATGAACTCAAAACAGAATGTGTAGAAGGATGCAATATTTTGTATTGGGTGGTGCTTGACTCAAAAGTTATGAAACAGGTCAAACAACAGTAAGGAAGAGCAAGGCAATAACAAAACTTGAAAAAAGTAATACTGAAGAAAAATGGCAAAATTCCCTGAAGCAAACGCACGCTTGTTCAAGAACATCTTTGTGTGCAAACAATGCAAGGCAAAGCTCCGTTCGCAGAATGCACGGGTCAGTGAAGGAAAAGTAAAGTGCCGTAATTGCAAGTCTGAAGCACTGCGCCCTGTTCGTAAGAAGTAGATTAAAAATGAGTAGGAGATGAGTGCAGTTTGTTCTTTTTTCAATTAACTTTTTATACCCTCAAATGCCAAAATAGCAAAAAGAGGTTGATCCATGGATATTCAAGTTATAGCAGCAATCAGTTTTATTGTTCTGCTTGCCGTTGTGGTGTTTCTTGAGCGAAAAAAGCTGGTGATCCAAAAAGTACTGTTTCCGCTGATTTATATTGCATTGTATCGAACGAAGTTGGGCCTCAAACAGATGGATCAGCTTGCCAAGCGCTTTCCACGCGCCTTGAGATTTCTTGGTTCAACGGGAGTAGTTATTGGGTTTCTTGGCATGGCCCTCATTTGCTACAAGCTGATCGAAAATGCGTATAAAATCTTCTTCCTGAAAGAAGCAGTTCCGGGAGTCGGCGTTCTTCAGCCCTTCTCAAAAACACTGCCAGGAACTGTCTATGTTCCGTTCTTCTATCTTTTGTTGTCGTTGTTTGTACTTGTTATTGTCCATGAATTTTCCCATGGCGTTATCGCAAGAGTATACAACATGAAAGTCAACTCCAGCGGATTTGCTGTACTTGCTGTTTTGATCCCTGTCTTTCCTGCTGCATTCGTTGAACCGGATGAAAAAGAACTCGTGAAGCGATCTGCCTGGCAGCAGATGAGTGTGTTTGCAGCAGGACCGTTTGCAAACATCATCACTGCAATCCTGGTTATTGTAGCAATGATTTTGATTGCAATGCCTGTTGGCAAATATGTTGTACAGAGCGACGGCGTTGTTGTCAATGGCTTTGTTGAGGAAGGAGTGTATCCTGCACAGCAAAGCGGACTATTAAAAGGAAGCCTTATCACGCATCTCGATAATGAACGCGTCACCTCGCTTAAAGATTTCACCAAAGTTATGCAAAACAAGAAACCAGGCGACTCGGTGGTGATTGCAACCAATGTGAGCACGTATACGACCTCACTCGTTTCTAACCCCGTCGATACACAACGAGCATATATGGGCGTTTTAGTTTCAGATCACGGTCAGTGGAATGCAAATTTCATAGAACGGTATGGGGAAGGTACGGCAAAAACTGTGATCTGGCTCATGGGCCTCTTGTTCTGGCTGTATGTGCTTAATTTAGGTGTAGGTTTGTTCAATCTCGTTCCCATCCCCCTTCTTGATGGTGGCAGAATGCTTCAGACAGGACTGCATGCATTATTTGGAAAAAAGAGAGAGTATCTTGCAAGAAAAACATGGAAGACAGTGGGTTTATTCTTTGTGCTTCTTATCTTTGCAGTATTGTTTAAGGGATGCACAGGGGGTTAGGGAAGCGTAAAGACTGAGTAAAGCATTCAAGTTATCTTCTTCCCAATACCCGTTTCAGAAATCCCATCACCCCAAACGCTTCTCTTCGCGTTAAGAAGCTTTTTGCAAAAATACGATGCCACAACAGCTTTTGAGTTTCTTTTTTATGTCCTGCTGGAAACTTTGTTGTGTTCAGAACTTCACACACCAGTTTTTGGATGTTTGTTAATTCAGTTTTTCCTGCCATAGCTTTAGGTTTGATGTGCGTCTCGACAAGACTTTTGCTTGCTGAGCGTGCTGAGAAAAGCTCGTAGAGGAGAATTGCACAGGCGTGGCTTACATTAAGAACGGAGTACTGTTTTGAAGCAGGAATCGTAACGGTTATATCACAAAGCACCAATTCTTCATTCGAAAGGCCGTGATCTTCACGCCCAAAAACAAGGGCAACCCGTTTTTTTTGAGCAACGTCTGCAATCTGTCTTGCAACTTCTTGGGGAGTGAGCGGGGTTCGTTTAAGGTTGTAATCATCGCCAACAAGAGCAGTTGTAGCGATGGCATAATCAAAAGAATTGAGGGTATCAGCAAGCGAATGAGAAACGCGAATGTTTGCGAGAAGAGACTTTGCATGCGAAGCCCGGTCTAACGCGGAGGGGGAAAGAGGATTAATCGTTTTCTTGCCGGGTGCATGGCCGGTGTTGACAAGGATAAGTTCAGTAAGCCCAAAGTTCAGCATCAAGCGCGCTATGGCACCGAGATTGCCTTCATCCTGGATATCCACACAAACAATGCTGATCATGCTGTGCAAGAAGGATAAAGGGGTTTATATCGCTTTCGATGCCTGGAGAATAAGGTAACCCATACCGATTGCACCGATAAGCCCGAAACCCATACGAAGAAGCAAAGAAAGGATCACCTCAAGTGTCACACCTTCAAAGTCACCGGGGCAGGATTTGGGTGCGCGTGTTTTCTGTTGTTCAAGATGTTCAATACGCTCGCGAAGTACTTCTTTAGTTATTCTTCTCACTGTATCTTCAGTATGTCCAACTGCAACAAGCTTTGCAATAATTTCCTCTGCAGTCTGGTGGCGTTGCAAGGCAAGCTTGACATACTGTCTCGTTTTGGTGTGGTCCATAAATCAGCGCTTTCCTCCTGACTGAGCAAGATAGTCTTTAACGCGCTTGTCCAACCGTGGTTTTGCTTGTGGGCCGAGGGTGTAGACAATTTTTTCACTTGTTGATCCCCAGGAAAAGTCGCCGGAGACTTTTTCTATTTTGTCTACAACAAACTCTCCCAAGCTTACTCCTTTTTTGAGGTGATAATACATTAAACGCAGGGTAACCTGAGGGTAGACAGCGCGATAGATTTTGTACAAATCATATCCGCTCGCACGTTTGATGAAATACAGTATTTCAATCATGTTCTGCCGTACTTGACTTCGCACAGGTCTTCCACGGGGCATGAGAATATTTGAGAAAATACTATTTATATAGTTTCTGTATAGAACAAAAAGAAAAAGTTAATGGCAGCTGACTACAACTCGGCCTAAAGGCCCGAGTATTCCTACCATTTTAATAAAAACGAAAAAGAAAAAAATAAGAAAAAGACTCAGCATTGAAGAACGCCAAGATCTTGACCGTTTGCTCTACACTGCTCTTCAGGTCTTATGTGAGCAGTGTATGCAGCATAAACACAGGTACGCTTACCACAAACCCCGCAGGTAGCACGGGATTCATCAATAGTTACACACTTTCCTGGTAGATCACGATCACCAGGTGGATTACGATGCTGTCGCGCATAAGGTTTAGAACAATCAAAGGCCACATCAGATTGATCTGTAGTTTGATTATGCAAGATGTTACCTTCACAAAACTGTCTGAGCAGGATAGGAACTGCAACACATTGGCCACCCTCACAAGACTGACCAACACCACACCATGCATCACGACAGATTTCACAAGTCTCCCCGGGATCAACACGGCCATTGCCGCAGAGATTGACACAAACATTATTTGAACATTCTTGACCTGCAGCACATGCTATATCAGCGGGACAGGTTCCACAACTCTCGGCAGGATCAACACGGCCATTGCCGCAGAGATTGACACAAACATTATTTGAACATTCTTGACCTGCAGCACAGGTAGTTTCAAGTCTCCAAGAAGTTTTTGAAGCATCAGATTTGCAAGTATATTTTGCAAGAATCTGATTTTGTCTTGGTGCACTATTACAACGTCGTTCTGGAGTCTTAGCCCATTGAGCACAGGCAGGAGTTCCGCCGGGACCACCGCCCCTAATGGGCTTCGCTTTAGCCACTGCTTTCTTCGCAGCAAAACCGGTAAATGAATCATCATCATTCCAAGAATTGTTAAACATCATCACCAAACCAAACACTGCAACCACAGCAACAATCAGAAGAGCAAATCGTTCATTTCCTTTTTTCCACAACATTATCAACACCTCTTAAGTACTTTTAAAATGAAATAATGAACTAAAAACATATTCTGTGTTTTAGGATTTATAAAGTTTGTTTTTTTTTGAAATTTCGAACATTTGAGATGGGAAAAAAGAGCGAGACAGGTGTAAGAAGATCAAGACAATCTTTAAAAACAAGAAGACATGACGAGCCTGTATGGGAAAGACGAAACAAGAAAAGATGAAAGGAAAATAAAAAGAGCATCAACAGAGTAAAAGCTCTAAACAATAAACATCAACAGGAAGAGCAGTACAAACAAACCTGCAATGCCGAGCAAGAAGTAATCTTCTTTTCCTGCAGTGGCTGCTTGGCGCGCTTCGTGATAGCGGAGCATACTGTGATTATATCCTTTCATGCAATCACCTACCCAACAAATCTTGAGCATGAACCGTAGTGTGGTTTATAAAGTTTTTGTGATTTTAAAGAGCAGAAACAAGGTCCTCATAAAGATTATAAGGTAGATAATAATAATTTCAACACTACTGCATCACCCATCACGCGCAAAGCGTGGCTGAATTCAGAACGCTGAAGGCGACAAAAGCGTGGCTGGTCGAGAATGATGCAGTCAAAGGAGTTATATTTTGAGTAGTATTATTGTTCGTTAGTAAAAAAAGAGAAAAGAATAAGAGAAAAATGAAAAGTTTATCGCTGCGCTAAGGTATAGATCGCTTTCAAAGAGACGATCATGGCCGCTGGTGCAACAAAGAGCAGAATGTACATCATAATTGCTTTCAACAACATGCCAAATCCAGGAAGAACGCCCAAGATTGCATTAAAGGATCCTGCACCCACCATTAAAGTTACCGAAGCAACAAGAAATTCCGTTGTCTCTGCACTGGTCACGTTCAGCAAACCCACTAAGAAACCGAGCACAATGAGAACGCTGATTGCTAAGGTTCCTCCGGCGCCGAATAAGCCCAAGAGAATAGCGAGCAAGATGCCTGCAACAAATGCGTAGTGGCCGAAGTTCTTTTTAGCTCCCTGAAATTTTACCATCATTACACCTCTTTTGATAAGAATAAGGGAGAAGGGGGAGTTCTCTTTTTATTGCTTCCTGTTTTTTACCGTACGAAGTTTGAGTAAAGCAGATGCGACATGCTGAGGATTCCAGCCCCCATGAACAAGACGCTCAGCAATGGCTTCATCCGTCAAACCGCGTTTGCGTGCGTTGAGGATATACCGTTCTATTGCTGATGATGTGGTTGATCCTGATACCTCTTCAACTGCACCAAACGTCTTCTTGACCTCTGTGCTCTTCCAGCCTGAGAAACTCAAACGCTTCTTCAGGTCTTCAAACGAGATTCCTTTTTTCTGGGCATCAAAAATATACTGGGCAAGCTGTTGAACACCGCTTTCATACAATACACAGGTTCTTTCAACAGCGCCTGGATCCCAACCACTTTGAACAAGACGATCCTTAATAATATCATACGAAATTCCCTCTTCGCAGGCAGAACGTACATATCCCAACAGTTCGTCATCGCTCTTTTCTACACGGCGCTGTGCGTTTGCGAATTCTTTCTCAATCTCTTCCTTCTTCCACCCCAGTTCGTACAAGGAGTTCTCCATCAGGTAATCGCGAACACCTTGGCTCTTGGCATGTGCGATATACTGCAAGAGATAATCCGTACTCTCCTTCAAAAGAGAAAGATCTTCGTCAATTTCAGCCTCAGACCAGCCTTCGCTTCGCAGACGCGAACGGATCGTTGCCTCAGGAATCTTATTCAGCCTTGCACGCCGAACATAATCAACCAGGCGCTGGATCTTCTGATTGAAAAAAGACAATCCGTATTGGATCTCATCATACGACCAGTTCTGAGCAAGCAGATGCTTGACGAGTTCACGATCGCGGATGCCTTCAATATTCTGGAACTTTGCAACTTTGATACATTTCAATAATTTTTGCAGAGAAGCATCGACATGAACAATATGCTCTTTGATCGTTGCTTCATCCCAACCGCGCCCCAAGCCATGCCTGGTTAATCGAGCAACAAGGGTGTCAGTGGGAACACCTTTCAAACGCGCTTCTTTGAGCAGAGCAAGGAGCTTGTGTTCTTTGTGGTCAGCTGAAATTTTATGCAAGACGCCAAGCGTTTCTTTGCTCCATTGTGAAAGTTTTTTCAAAGAGAGTGCTCCTGAAAGTGACTGCACACGCTTGATGCGCTCAGCCGTTTGCTTCATGTCCAACCAAGAACGAAGGGCAAAGCGATGAAGTTGAGATGGCTGGGGAAGCCCTTGAATTCGTACATCATGGTATTTATCAGCAAGCAGAACAGGAACATTATCCTTTGTCATCAGCCGTGTGTTTTGATAACGCTGGCTTGAGAGCAGGAGGGTGGCAAGTTCTTGTGAAATACCGTGCTGTTTGGCAAGCGCACCGGCTTTAAATTGATCTTCTTCGTTCACTTTTACAGGAACAAGCTGTTTCAAAGCGGGGAATCTTCGCTTGGTTGCTTCTGTAACATACAGTTGCTTGCGTCGGAAAGAGCGAAGCGTGCTCTGCCCATCTTGCTCCAGCATGGAGCGGAGCGCAGCCTCGTCGACAAATGTTTTCTGCGGATTCGGCACAACAAAAATCGTCACAACTAACAGAAGCGATAAGCCAACAAGCACAAACCAGATTTTCTGCACAGGAATCTCCGACGAAATGCGGACAAGGGCGGGCTGGAGATCTTTGACTGCATTTCCAACAATATTGCCAACGAGATTCTCTTTGAAAGCAGCCTGGATCGCAGCTTGTTTTTCTTCTGAAATCATCTTATCAAGGATGCGGGATGCAAAACTCTGCTGATTTAAGGGTTGATCTGGTTGAGCTGTTGAAGTCGAATCAGTTGTCTGCTGAGTTGATTGTTGGGCAGCCTGGTTCTTGTTCAGAGGTCCTCCGCCGCCCCCACCGCCTCCGCCGCCACCTCCCGTAGTAGAACGAATCGTTCGAACTCCTTCATCCCCTCCGCCAGGAGACTGATCGCCAGGACCCTCAAAAACTTTATACTCGGTGAAGTGAGTTACAGAAAACTTGGGAGTTGTTGATGACGAAGAAATACGGGTGCAAACCGTTGCTGGGCAGGATTCAAAGGTTCCGTCATCATTAAAGTCCGCAAGAAGCACCGGATTGTTGAAGGGGATATTATAAAAAGTAAGATTAGCGGTGACGTTCAGAGCTGAGTTTGCTCCACTATTTACAAAAACACCATACTGCCTCAATTGAACATGGTTTGTATAATTTGAACCGGTAATATTTGCATTGGAAGTGAATTGAATACGGCCAAATGTTTCGTTTTCAGTCGCAATAGGAATTTGTGTGAAATTAAAGCGTTCGGCAACCGTATTGGCATACGTAAAGTTCTGTGAGTTGTTTGCAAAGATGTCTCCATTGCTATTCCCAATAAAGGTGCTGTTGACAATTTTTGTACCGTTGGTCGTCCTCACCATAACGCCCTGACTAAAGTTTTCAAAGACGCAGTTTGCAATCGTAATATTATTTGCATTCGAGAGATTGATACCGAAGCCTGCTCCCACCCCTTTAATACGTTTGCCGCCACAATCAAGGGTGATGCTGCTTGTCCGCACCGTAAAACAGGAAGCAGTAACATTCAAGTCAGCATTGAGCGTCGTTGAAGAACTAATCTCGCCGCAGACGCTGACGTTAAAAAGGACGCTTGTTGTTTTATTTCGATTGTTGCTGGTGTCATTAACTGAATAGGTAATATTAAATTCACCCTGGCTGCTAGGCGTCGTGTAACTTGCATTGAAACGGTTTCCTGTCTTAAGTGTGAGATTAAGCACAGTGATGGCTCCACCTGGAGTCGTGACATTTGCATGCACACGGCTCACATTCACCCCATCAGTACCATTAATAGCAACTTCTATGGTGCTTGCCTGGCCTTGTGAAGACCTATGAGCAATAGAAGAATCAAAAACTCTTGGTCTGCCAGTGTCAGTCACGGTGATATTGGTAAAGTTTAAGGTCGTTGTACTGATAACGTTTCCGCTGGTGTCATTGGCAAAGAAGGTGAGATTATAGTTGCCGAGGGTGCTGTGCACATTATACGTTCCGCTCATATTGCGGCGATCACCTGTATTTTGCCCAAGCGTCAGATTAACACGATACACATCACCCACATTAGGTCTTGTAACATTGATATAAGCAATACTCAGATTCACGACTTCAGTCAAATTAATGCTTACGCCAATGCTGGTATTCGCTTCTTTTGTTGTCTGTGCAACAGGGGCAACAAACAAGGAAACCGGTGCAATCGTGTCCTGCGCAGTGAAGTTGGAGAAATTCAAGGCAGTATTGCTGATGATGTTGCCGGAGGTGTCATTCGCCCAGATGGTTAAATTGTATTTTCCAGGCGTACGCTGGACAAGATAACTTGCGCTCATGTTTCGGGTATCTCCTGCATTCTGTCCCAAGGTTACATTCAGACGATACACCGTGCTGATATTGGGACGTGTAATATTCACATAGGCAACGCTGATATTGACAACCTCAGTCAAATTCCAACTGACCATCAAACTTGCATTGATTTCTTTGCTTGATTGGGGTGTAGGGCCGCGTGCAATAATGCCTGGGGCTGTGGTGTCCTGCGCAGTAAAGTTTGAGAAATTCAAGGCAGTATTGCTGAGAATATTCCCGCTTGTATCATTGGCCCAGATCGTTAAATTGTATTTACCTGGAGTCCTCTGCACAATATAACTTCCACTCATATTCCGTGTATCTCCTGCATTCTGTCCCAAGGTTACATTCAGACGATACACCGTGCTGATATTGGGACGTGTAATATTCACATAGGCAACGCTGATATTGACAACCTCAGTCAAATTCCAACTGACCATCAAACTTGCATTGATTTCTTTGCTTGATTGGGGTGTAGGGCCGCGTGCAATAATACCTGGAGCCGCGGTATCAGTAACCGTAAAGTTCGTGAAATTGAGTGTCGTACTGCTCAAAAGATTATTCCCACTATCAGCTGCATAAAAAGTGACATTGTACTTCCCCGTCGTACGCTGGATGATGTAAGTTCCTGTCTGGTTGCGCTCGGCAGGAGTCTCCTTGGAAAGCGTTGACATATTGAGACGATAAACTGTGCTAATATTAGGACGCGTAATATTCGCATACACGGTGCTTAAGTTTGAAAGTTCGGTGACATTGAAGCTCAATACAAGGGAGGCATTCGCTTCAAAACTCGACTGCGGTGCAGGACCGCGTTTATTGGCAGTAGGAGCAGTGGTATCTTGTGCAGTGATATTGGTAAAATTTAGTGTTGTTGAGCTAATAATATTACCGCTTGTATCATTGACAAAAAACGTAAAATTAAATCTGCCAGGAGTACGATGTATGAGATAACTCCCGCTCATGTTTCTTCTATCCCCAGCACTCTGGCCAAGAGAAAGGTTAATACGATAGATGGTACTGATATTCGAACGCGAAACATTCACATACCCAACACTGACATTCACCACTTCAGTTAGATTGATACTCGCCCTAAGGGTCGCATTAATCTCGGCAGTTGACTGGGGGGCAGGAACACGATACAAAATAACAGGGGCAACGGTATCAGCAACGGTAAAATTTGAGAAATTCAAAGTAGCAGTACTTAATACGTTGCCGGAGGTGTCATTCACAAAAAAAGTGAGGTTATACCTGCCCAAGGTACGTTGTACTAAATAACTTGTACTCATATTACGACGATCTCCTGTGAGCTGTCCCAGCGTCAAATTCACACGATATATATTACTAATGTTAGGTCTTGTCACATTAACGTAACCAACGCTGATATTGACAACCTCGGTTGTGTTGATGCTCACACCAATGCTGGTATTCGCTTCTTTTGTTGTCTGTGCAACAGGAGCAACAAACAAGGAAACTGGTGCAGTCGTGTCTTGGGCAGTGAAGTTCGAAAAATTCAAGGCAGTATTGCTGAGAATATTCCCGCTTGTATCATTGGCCCAGATCGTTAAATTGTATTTACCTGGAGTCCTCTGCACAATATAACTTCCACTCATATTCCGTGTATCTCCTGCATTCTGTCCCAAGGTTACATTCAGACGATACATGGTGCTAATGTTTGGACGTGTAACATTGACATACGCCAAACTTATATTTACAACCTCAGAGAGATTCCAGCTCACCATCAAACTCGCATTCACTTCTTTGCTTGATTGAGGGGTTGGCCCGCGTGCAATAATACCTGGAGCTGTGGTGTCCTGAACAGTAATGTTTGTAAAATTTAACGTCGAACTGCTTAAAATGTTGCCTGAAAGATCGTTTGCCCAGAAGGTAAAATTGTATTTGCCTGGAGTCCTCTGAACAAGATAACTCGCAGACATATTGCGAATAGGACCGCTAGCCTGGCCAAGGGTAAGATTCAGACGGTAGATGGTGCTGATGTTGGGGCGTGTGATGTTTGCGTAGGCCGTACTGACATTCACGAGTTCACTGACATTAAAGCTTACACCGATCGAAGCATTTGCTTCTTTCGTGCTTTGAGGAACAGGAGCACGGTAACGCGCAGAAGGCGCCGCGGTATCAGTAACTGAAATGTTGGTGCTGTTTGTGAAATTGATATTTCCACGGGTATCATTAGCGAAAAAAGTGATATTATACAACCCCGTAATATTATGAATTTTATATCTTGCTGAAAAATTGTTGGTTGTTCCCTCACGACTAAGATTAACCCGGAATGGAAGCACAATCCCTGGCCGGGTAATATTTGCGTAGACAATACTAATATTCAGTGCATCCGTAGCATTAATACTAAGATTTACACTGACATTGATCCCCCGAGACTGACTGTGCAGCGGTGTACTGTCAGAGACGATAGGACCGACCGTATCAACTGCAGTGATAGAGGTCGTGATTGTTTTGTTGATATTATTGAAATTATCTTTAAAGAAAAAGGTGATGTTATGCAAACCACTGATATTACGAACGCGATACGATTTAGAAAAATTAATCCCGCCACCAGCCCCTTGCTGGGTGAGGTTAAGGGTATAGACTTGGCTAACATTAGGCCGAGTGATATTTGCATGAGGAAGCGGAAACCCGCTAACATTGGTGGGATCTGTAGCATTTGCACCCACAGCGATAGTCGTGTCAACTTGAACGGTTTTTGCTGCAGGAGAAGGTTTAGGATCAGTAACAGGGGGAGAGAGAGTATCAGTAACATTAAAACGGGTCGTGATGCTTTTATTGGAAGCCCCACTCGTGTCATTCGCAAAATAGGTTAAATTATACTGGCCGGTAATATTGTGAACGGTATAGCTGTTAGAATAATTACTGCCCGCTGCACTAAGATTAATCCGGTAAACAAGTGTTATACGCGGCCGGCTGATGTTTACATAAACAATCGAAATCGTACCGCTGTCTGTAACGGTTGCTGAAATATTCATTTTAGAGTCTGGCTCTTTTGTTTGGCCATTGATAGGCAAGACTTGCGTAACATTAGGCGGTGCATTAGCGCCGCCACAAGAGATGGAACAGCCGGCATCGGTAAAGCAGCTCTGACTTACGGTGTCTTTATATCCCAGACCGACTCCACACGCAGCATCACAATCAGGAGATGGGCCGACACAAATTTGCGGGAAAAACTCAGGCGGTTGAAGGGTGAAATCTGAAGTATTTGCTTCATGTTGTGTTGATTCAGCTGGTGAAGATGCCGGTGCAGGTTCTGTTTGAAGAATAGGGATTTCACCTTCTTGTACGCCTTCTTTCACAAATGAGTCATTGCTCTGGTTGGTGATGGCCCTATTAAGAAATGTGCTTTGATTCGACAGCGTACTTTCATTGCTTTCGTTCGACAGAGTACTTTCATTTGATAGATTTTGATCAGAAAACACCATAAATCCCGTGATGCTGTTCTCTGAAAGAGCATTGAAAAGAGCAAACCCGACAAGAATAAGAACAATGATCAAAAGTGGATGCAATTTTTTCTGCTGTCCAGCTTTGTCAGTAAGAGAATGAGAAATACCTCGCTGTTCTTTCTGTTCCCCCATAGATGCTACCACTTCTGTTCTAACTTCTATTGTTTTAACTTCTGCATTATCAACGTTCCAATTATGCTACTGCCTTGGATTTCGATTTGACACATCAAGATGTGCATCCAAGGTTTTCTCGTCCCAGGAACCAAGCCGGAGCAGGCGTTCCTTAATATCAGGATCTTCCCAGCCTTTTTCTCGATGCTTGTCAATAAGATTTTTCAGTGCAGGTGAGATTTTGCCACCCTTGAGAGATTGATCCTGTTTTTTCTCGTCTAAAAGCTGTGATTCTAAGGCACGTTCTTTGTATTCTTGTTTGAATGAAGAGCTGTGATCGGACCGGGACATGGTCGCTTGTTCTCCTTGTTGATTGCCGCCCTTGCCACCTTTTCTTCTGAAGATTTTTCTTTCAGCAAGAAGCAAAACACCGAAAAGACCCAGTACAGCAAGGCTGATGGTGACGGTCCACGGCATTTTTTTCTTGGGTTCTTTCACTGCAGATCCGGTTAATGCTGACAACGATGCATCTTCTTGTTGTTGTTCAGCCTCGGTGTTGACCAAAGCACCCGTTGTTTCAGCAATGCCACCGGATTCAACAGATCCGCCACTTGATTCGGCTTCTGGTGAAGAACCTGGAGACTCACCCGATGGCCCGACAGGAGCTGAAGCTGTCGATGCAGGCAATCCTATCGACGTAACGATTCCTGTCGCTGTCGGAGCTGATCGTGAAGGAGTTGTTTGCTGTGTTCGTGGTTTAGAAACTGCTCCACCTCCTCCGCCTCCCCCACCACCGCCTCCGCCGCCAGAGGATCCGGAAGATGAACTTGAACTACTTCCACTACTTGAACCAGAACCACTTGAGGTATTGGTGTTATTACTCGTACTGTTGCTCACATTGGATGGGGGTGTTTCCTGGATCTGAAATGTCGTAAAGTGGCTCACATTAAACGTTGCTGTTTTGTTGCTCGTGTTGCCAGTCAACACAGGAGTTGTACAAATTGTGAGAGGGCAAATGCTGAAGTTGAAATAAGCACCAGAAGCATCTGATTTTATCATGACACGAGGTGTGGTATAATTGATGTTATACAGTGTCAGGATCGCACTCTTATTAAACCCTGCAAGTTTAGAGGTATTCACAAAGATCGTATCTTGACTTAGGGTGATGTCCTCTGACAACAGATTGCTGTTTCCGTTAATACTGACATTGCTGAAAAAGAGTCTTCCTTTTTCTTGCTCGAGCGCAAATTTACTGTTGTTAAAATTATATTTTTCAAGTTTTGACGCGATGAGATCAACGCGGCCGCCTGCTGATGTGATATCTTGACTGTTGTTGGTGAATGTACTTTGAAGAACACGGAACAAGCTGATATTAGAAGCATGAATCGCAGCCACGGAATGATTCACAAAGGTGCAGGCTTTGATGCTGACATTGTCTTGATCGCGAATAGACATCCCTGTTGCATTCGGCAGGCCGTACAGAATTGATTGATTGCAGTCAAACGTCATGTGGCTTGTATTCAGTACAAATTGTGCGGTGTAGTATCCTTTACAAAGTGTAAAATCACTTTGAACAACAACTTTTGATCCATTGAGAACAGGAGCAAACTTTGCATTGCGATCATTGCAGTCGACTGTCACATTAAATCCGTCTCTGTCAAAATCAACAATATCAACAAAGATGCTTTGCGGGAGATTCTGCTGTTCATAATCAGTATGAGAACACGAAACATTCCAAGCATAGGTTCCTTTGGCAGGGAATTCTTTTGACTGTTCAAAGTGTTTCGATGATTGGTTCAACGTCATTGCGAGTGTGCTGTTGTCGAAAGCAAAAGACAGATTACAAGAAGCATTACTGATTGCCATCTGTCCCGGGAATGTTGAATAATTTGCAGAAAACAGAATGGGCTGAGACATATTCAAACTCTGATTTCCACCTTCAGCATCGTTCTGATCAAAGATGCTCAAACGCGAGTTTGCTGTTGTTGAGAAACTAGCGTTAGGACCCCCATCAAAATGAGGAACGGTGAAGCTGAGGTTTGCACTGATATTTGCTGTTTTTCCCGAGGTGCGGATGGCGGTCGTTTTATTCGTACAAAAACTTGCAGGGCATGCTTCCCCATTTAAGAGCACATCAGGATGCCAAAAGGGCACGTCAAAGAGCGTCAGTACTGCACTTGCATTCAATACACTTCGATTGGTGAGATCAATCTGAAGGTTGTTATTGGAAATCGAAACCAACTTGTCAAGATCAAGACACAGCATATTCTTCTTGCCGGCGTATTGGATTTTCCCATGTGCATTGCCGATGCTTGCATTTTCAACATCAAGAAGCTGTTCCATCGTTAATGCAGAGAAATTTGTAGACTGCTCCGCCATAAAAGAAGAGTAGTTGATCGGATGATCAATGACTTGCACAGCATTATACACATCCAGCCGAGCATATTGCGTATCCGTTTCCGTATCAAGAATCTTTTTGCCCGAGCACTGCATCAATGAACGCATGAGTTTGGGACTGATGCTTTTGTTTTCTTTGAGTTTCCGGTATTGCTGGAGAAGAGCACTTGCGCCTGCACCATGCGGAGCAGCCATGCTGGTTCCGCTGAGACGAGTGTAGCGTTTGTCATCATAAGCAGTTGAATTGATACTAGACCCCGGCGCAAAGATGCCAAGGAAGGAAGCGCGATTCGAAAAGGATTGGATAGTGTCATCAGTGCGGCCACTTGCACCAACACTGGTAACATTGCCAAGGCACCCCGGTAAAGAGATGGCGCCGGTATCTCCGCTATTGCCTGCAGAAGCAAAGACACCGATTCCTTGTTGTGTTGCAGTATCTGCAGCATCAGTAAATGCTGAAATGTATTCGTTGCAACTGGCCGCGTCGCTGAACCGTGTTGAGGTTCCAAGGCTCATCGTAATAACTGAGATATTGAGCTTAGTGCTTTGGTTGATGCAGTAATCTATTCCTGATAAAACATCAGACAATGCTGCACTGCTTGATGATCCAAACACCTTGACTGCAACAAGATTTGCATCTTTTGCAACCCCGCTGAGGTTTCCATGCGCCCCTACAATTCCTGAAACATGAGTTCCATGGCCGAGCGCATCACTTGCATTTGTGTCCTCTGTGAGACCATTAGGACAGCAACCTCCGTTGCTGCTGTTGCTGTCGGTGTCGCAATAACATTGTTGAGCAATAATCTTCGATTTTAAATCAGGGTGAGATGCATTAATGCCGCTGTCAATCACACAGACAGATTCCTTGCTTCCATTGATGCTGATATTTTTGAGGGAAAGATTGTGCACAGCATCAGCGCGAATCTGGGGAACACTTTTATCAAGGAACAGCTCGAAGCGGATGTTGGGAACAACGGCTTCAACAAGGGGATGCTGTTCAAGAGCCTGCAAAGTTTTTTTATCAACAACAGCCGAGATGCTGTTGAGGGTTTCAAATTCTTGTTTGACTTCCACCACACGTGCACGTTTTACTTTTTCTTTTTCCAGCACCTCGAGAAGATCTTCCTGGTTTTTTCCAATTTCTTCTTTGATCTCTTCGAGCAACTGTTCACGAACCTCTTCTTGGGTTTCAATCGGTGCTTCGTGTTCTTCAAGTGATGCAGCAACTTCCGTAAGTGCTGAGGGATCTGCATCCTCCTTTAAAATAATGATCACATCGTTCAGTTTCTGGGGGTTTTCAACCGTTAAAGGCGGAACAGGTTCAGATGAAAGAGGATCAGTGGCATCTGCAAAGGAAGATGCAATCAAAAAGATGCTGAAAACAAGAACCAAGACCATCCAAAAGAGAGTTGAAACTAGGGTGTTGCCTGCCTTGGCGCCTATCGGTTCTTTCACCGTTTTTTTCACTCTATCACACCTTCCACCATGATCAAAAATGTTTATAAATATTGTTATATAACGATCTCAAGTAAAGATCTCAAGTTCATCTTCTCTCCTCTTTTTTCTCTTCGAGATAGTAACGGACAACCTCAGGATCAAAGCCATTGTTCGATAAGGCAGTCGTCATTTCAGAGACTCGATACCCTCGGCTGACCAAGATATCAAGATACGTTCGTGTTTTTTCATACTTCACTTTTGCAGATCGCAAAAGCTGTTCGCTTTCTTGATCTTCCCAACCGATGTTGGAAAGTGCCAGTACGAGTTGGTTGTCAGAACGTTTTTGTGCAAGCGCACGAACAAGGTAACGTTCAACCTGTTCAAGATCCTGCTGTGTAAGTTTCATAATGCGCTGACCCAATTCAGTCGCATAACCTTTTTTCTTGATCTCACTCAGCAGGCGCTGTGCGCTGATGTTTACAATCAAACCATCACGAATAAAGCGCTCTAAGCGAATAACTTCTTTTTTCATGCGTGAAAAATGGCCGTCGATCATCGTTGCATTCCATTTTGCTTGGAGCAATGCACTGCGAATAGCATCATAATTATTTCCTTCGCCCAGTGCTTTGTTGATATACCACACCAGTTCTTTTTTACATCCTTGTTTGCGCAGACTTGATGAAGCAAGAACATCAAGATCAAAAGCAAAAGCAGATACTGCTTCTCCTGCTGATTCTCCTGCACCATTCATTCGCTTTGAAGATGCTGGAATACTTGCAACACGCTGAACAAGGGTTCGAACAGGAGCTCCAACACGCCGGGCAATGCACACAGCTTTGCTGATCGCACGTTGCGCGAAAGACTGCTGTAAAGCTTCTCCGCCGCCCAGCGTGCTTCGAGGCTGCGAAATAAGGAGCTCATAATAGCGGTCTCCGCGTGTTTTCTTTCCGAATGCTTCTTGTTCTTTCTGTTCTTTTTCTTTCCCCGCTTGAACTTTCTTTTTATCCAGACGTTCTTTATCTTCTTTCTTTTTTAATACGAACGGATCAGCAAAAGTTACGAGTTCAAAATCATCCTGCAGTTCTTCAGGAATCTCACGCATCGTCAAGAAAAGCGCCCGCACGGGTTTCATACGCGCAAGGAGCTTCTTCCTTCCGCTAAACGCAAGAAGGGTGGCAAGCTCCATGTCAATCTGATATTTTTTGAGATACTCTGAAACTTTTTTGATGCCCCCCAAGGGAAGCTGAATCAGACGGAGCTGAGAACACTGGCTTTTATAACGAAGATACGCTCCTCGAACAACATGAATTTTTCTGTATTTTTTTACTCTTCCCGTAATCATCAGCTGACGGAGCGTCGCGGTATCCGTAACAATATCTCTGAAAAGGTAGGCGAGCGCAATTTCTGACAACTGCTGAAGCTGCTGGCTTCGCATCCATTGAATGCCGATAATAATTCCGGTTCCTGAAAGAAGCGTAACTAAAATTGCACCAAGGGAAATGTTCCATCCTGCTTGTTGAGCAAAGCTCGTTAAGGCTTCACGCTGTTTCACATCTTCAGCAAGAGGTTCAATAGTAAAATGCTGTTCAAGCGAAGTATGGCTTGAGAAGACTTTCAAAATAATCTTTTCGCCAGGAATCAGTTTCTGGGTTTTTAATCCTGCAACAAAGGTAATTTTTTCTCCGGATTTGAGGTAAGGAGCATTTTTGGGTGCGAGACTAACAAGAGAGATGCGGGAGGGCATCGTCAAGGTCAGTTTGACATCTTGAAGAACCTCTTTGCCGTTATTCACAATATCAAATTCAAGTTTGTACGTTCTATCAGGTCTCAGTCTAAATGTTAAGAGGGGAACATCTTCTTGGAAGATATCTAACCCTTCTTGTTTGACTGAGGTGATTGATAATTTGTAATGCTCGCCTTCTGCGCCGCCTTTTCCGCCTTTTCCACCTGCACTACCGGCTGCACTCGCGGCAGCTGCGGCTGCTGCAGCGGCTGCTGCTGCAGGAGCTGCTGCAACTGCAGCGGCAGGAGCGGTGGGAGCAGCAACAGCGCTACCTGCACCAGCTCCGCCCCCTTTCGGTTCAGCATCAACAGGAGTAATAACGGGCGGACTCAGAAAGTAGCTGGTAAAGCGTGAAACATTGAAGCGTATAAGTCCTGTCTCACGGTTGTACGTTTCTAATCTGCAAATGGAGGAATCGCACGTAGCACCCCCTTGTTTAATAATGGGTGTATTTTCGAATCCTGTTTCTCGTTTTTCCAGGCGGGCAGATCGGTTAAATGCAATGACATTTTCTGAAACAACAGTAAAGTTTCCTAAAGCACCTTGGTGTATGAAAACATTTTGGCTGGTATTAGCAGGAATCATGGAACCGCTTGCATTGATAAAAAAGAAAGTCATGGTTCCATTTTTATTGAGATAGGTCAGATTTGAAAAGTTTGCCGTAGAATTTGCGTCAACAACAATGACAAAATCCGTATCGTTGACAACCACATCCGTAAAATTGTTTCGGAATGAGGACTGCGAAACATTGATACTGTTTCTACCGCTATTGATTAATGTCAAATTTCCGAACCGATTTCCTGATGAAGCATGAAGTGCAATATCATCTTTGGTAGCATTTATGATGATCGAATGGCTCACATTGGTCCCATTGTTCGAAACAAGAACGATGCCATACACAGGTTTGGTGATATTCGTTTTCAAAATAATGGTATTGCTTGTGTTTCCCAGCCGGATAGCTGCATCGCTATGATTCTCAAAAACACTGAAAAGGATGCTGAGATTAAGCATTGCGTTAGAGATGTTGATACCTGCAGAATTATTGGAGAGATTATTCCGCATAAAAGAGATATTTCTTGATGCGGGATCGGGAAGATAGTTCCCAAAGCCCCGGCGGTTGTTGAAAATAGTATTATAACTAAAATTACTGTTATTCAGCTCTGTAGTTCCGATACCCATGGTGCTGTTGGAAACACGGTTGCGGATGAAGGTGATATTATCTCCGCGCAGGTAGACTGCAACGCCGGTTACGGTAGGAAAACCTGAGATATTGTTTTTGAAAATACGCACATTTCTTACTTTAGACATTTGGATCCCGGTAGGATTTGTTCCCGAGGTGTTCTCAATACGATTATGTTCAATCGTAAGGTTTGCTCCTGCAGCGTTGAGTTGGAAAAAGATGCCATCGTGGGTACTTGTGTTAATAATGTTGTGGCTGATGTTCATATTGATTACGCGCTGTGAACCAGTAAAACTAAAGCCACGATCATACCCGCTGATCAAACAGCCAAGAATCGTGACGTTCTCGACAGGGAGTTCGTCCAATGAAAAGGCTTTTCTATTGGAAACGCCGCTAGCATTGCGCAATTTTGCTGCAGTTGCATTGCAGTTAACAATAGTATTGTTCCCTTTGAGGATGACTCCGGTTGCATATTCACCTGCACAAATGGTTCGTGTAGCATTCAAGAGGTAGTCTGCGGTACTATTGCGAAGCGGTGCATACGTCTGATTTTGATCATGACAATCCTGGCTAAAATTAAAACTGTCGTCATCGCGATCAGATGCCATAATGCTGAAGTTATTCAGGCCAAATTGCGTGATTTGGTAGGAGAATGTTCTTCCTGCTTCATCATTGGCTCCCCGGCAGAATGTGGTCGTGCAGTAGGAACCATCCTTTGTTCCATTAGGACCACCATTGACGCTTGCGTTGAAGTTTCTAAAACTGAGATTGAGTGTCGTGTTGAAGGGATCAATATTGGATGCAGTAAGCAGAATGCTTCCATTGCTGATATTGATGCTATCCGTGGAGTTGATCGGAGTGCTTGTGGTCACATTGATGGTCCTTGTCCACGAAACTGCACCTTTCGGATTCGTAAAGTTGCCGTTGACAAAGGTCGCATTTGCAGTTGATGCACTAACAATAACAGGGCGTGTTCGATTGATCATGAGGTAAGTAAAGGAAACAAGTCGACTTGCACCGCTGAGGTTGATATCGTTTCTCGTTGTGTTGTAAATAATCAGATTCGTGAAACTCAGATTAGTGGAGTTATGTACAATCAGTGCATCGTTTGAGTTGTTAGTCAGGTTCGTATCGACAAGCGTAAGGTTAGAAACGTTTTCAAGGTAGATTCCGCCCGTATTATTCTCGATCCGATTGATCTGTATACTGATGCCGACAATACGATTCGGATTTGGCGCACCGCCGCTTGCATTAAAACCAAATTTGTTGTTGTCCATGACCAGGTTATTCTTAAACGTTAAGTTCTGCATACGGCTCATCAGTCGGATTCCGTTTTCACTACAATTAAGAAGACGGACATAGGCAATGGAATGATTGGCCCCCCCAAGAACAAGGCATGATCTTCCTGCATGAGTGATATTGTTGTACGCAAAACTGATATTGGTTCCATTCAAAACAACAGCGTCATTCGTGGCATTTTGAAAAGTATGGTAATCAATACGTACACTGATATTCGAGCTTGGCTGGGTTCCTCCTTGCATAGTAATGATGCCAGGACCGGTTGGGCCGCCCAAGATAAATTGATTTCTTCTGATCGTGGTGTTGTAAAGGCCTTGCCCGCTGATATTGATAACCGTTGTAGTAAAGTTGGAGAAATTATTATTGCTGATGTTGGTGTGATTGGCGGGGCTTCCGAGGGTAATATAAACCGTTGCACCGGTGCTATTAAACGTGTTCAGACGAACATCTGTTTTATTGGACTTCCCACCAATATACAAAAGAGTTGGGAATGTAGATGATCCGTTGATGTAGAGATTGCTTAGATTGGTGTGGGTGCTGTTCGAAACATTGACAGCATGAAGGTTGCTGAAGGCAATCGTGGTGATATTTGAATCCACAATCTTAAGGGGGAAATTGTTGGATCCATTTGCGGTTGTTGCATTCAGTTTTCGTATCGTAACATTTCCTGACCGATTGATCAAAAGATCGGCAACAATGTTCCCTGTTCCTGAAGCACCGGAATGATTCGACAAATTGACCACACTTACATTGACCACACTCACATTCTGCAAGAAGATTCCAAAACGCGTGGAATTAGTCACCGTCAAATTATAGAGCTCGATATTCCGTGCATTTTGAATAAAGAGGCCTGTTTCGAAACTGCTGATCACACAATCCCGAAGCGTAAAATTGGAAACATTTCTGATGCGCAAGCCGATGGTTCCTGAACCGCGCACACCCTTAATGGAACGTCCAGTGCAGTTTAATCCTGAATAATTCTCGAAAACAGTATCGTTAATCTGCAAACCATAGTTTCCGGTGCATTGGGTTGTGGTAATGGTGTCAGAACCAGAAAGATTCTTCTGATTATGGTTGGGAGTTAAGATCAAGTTTTCTCCGCATGAACAATCTGCTGAAGTTGAACAGGATGCATTGGGAATCTGGCTGGTTGCGATCGTTGATCCAATAATATCTGAATTGGTTTCATCAAACCACATGGCATAGATACGGTCAATCTCTGAACCTGCGATACCCGGACTCATAAAATGCGAACGAAGGTGGGGAAAGTCAGATATATGCAGGTTCTTGGTTACCGGTGCTGACCAGCTCACACCCCCATTCGTTGAATTCTTGAATGTGATATCAAAGCGCGGCGCGGTGCCAACGAGATAAGAGGAGTTGGTATAGATGGCCCAAAGGGTTCCTCGCGTCTGGTCAAAAACAGGAATTGCTTGAGAAAAGTTATTTCCGGCGCTTGATGTTGTAACCGTTGTAAGATTGCTCCAGGTTCTCGAATCATTCGTAAATTTGTAAGCACGAATATCCCCTCTTCTGACATTTCCCGTATCATTAACACCTGTAATATAGATATCATTCGTAGATTTATCGAGAGTTCCTCCCCAAGTAATAATTCCGAGAGATCCAACAAAGTTAGGATCAAATGTGGTCCATGCACTGTCCCATGATCCTGAAGTACGATTATACATGCGAGAAGAAAAATTGGTATTGCCTGTCCGCAAATCTTGCGAAACAACAAGAATGTTTCCTTTTGCAAGAGGAAAAATCTGTGTGGGATCATCGCCGGTAACATTACGCTGGCCGGCACCAAGGAATGTGGAAGCAGACCAGGTAGCTCCATTGTTGCTGGAATTAGTGGCATTACAACTTCCACCACCCAAACCCTCTGCCGCACAGCCAATAATATAAAGCATACCATCCGTTGCCATAGTGATGCTCGGTTGAGCAGCAGCATCAGGATCCAAATTGTTGATGTCTAATGCAAGCGTCCAAAACGTCGTTGCAGGAGTGAGAGAATCATCACTCGTATCCAGCTGTTTATAGGAGATATTGATGCCCCCTGCCGCGTGGGAAGCAACAATATGGATTCTCGTTCCTGTGGTATTTCCTGGAGTCCATTGATCATACCAAACACTAACAGCCCTCCAACTCTGTTCTCCAGAAAGATCGACTTGAGTAGTCCAGTCTGCTCCGCCATTTGTTGTTTTTTTATAGCGAATATCGCCGCCACTGTCAGTATAAAAAGCATAGCCATGCGTTTCATTAATAAAAACCATTCCCGGAGAAGGAGAGTTTTGATCAAAAAAAGAACTGCTGATGATGAGATCGTCAATGAGCGTCTCATTTACAAAATAGTTTCCGGCACTGAGTGTGCTGTTCACTACATAACCATAGATATCATCAATATCATCATTATACCAAACAGCAAAGAAGGTTGCATTGCTCATAAAATTGGTTTTAATCTGCTTGAAATCATCACCGCTTTCATTATACAATCTTTTACTTTCAACACTCCATGTGGCACCTCCGTCAGTCGATTTTTTGTATAAGGGGTAGGTATAGGCAGACGGTTCTCCCCGAAGATAGGTAACAAAAAGATCTCCGTTGCTTTCGTTTACGATAACCCGAGCATCCGTCATGTTGAAATTATTGATAACATTCGTAAGATTTGCCCAGGTTCGTGTAGTGGCATTAAAACGATATACTACAACATCACCGCTTGGATGGCTGACATTATTCACACCTGCAACAAAAACATCTCCGGTTACTTTGTAAAGTGAACCACCAAAATGTTCATCATACACTGTGTCACCTGAAAAGCTTCCATCAGACACTGCCCATGTCGTATCCCATGCACCTGAAGTCGCGTTGTACATTTTGGAAAGGAGATCGTGTGCACTTTCATCATGCATCACCAGCAAACTGTTGTTGCTTGGGAGAGGGAACATTTGAAGACCGTCAAGATCATCAGGATTTATACCGCCGGAACCAACGAGCGTTGTGTTCGTCCAGCTGGAGCCATTGGTTCCTGAAACCCAGGAACTGCAGGTTCCGCCGTGGCATCCTGCAACAAATAAAGATCCATTCAAGGTTCGTGTGATCGTAGGGCCCCCTGTAGATTCAGAAGCAATAAGATCACCATCAAAAATAACAACAACATTGTCGCCTGCAGGGTATACACTGTCATCAGCAGTATTCAGGCTTTTGTACCAGATGCTGTCGTTGATTGTTTCTGCTCCGACAATGCGAATAAAGTTTCCAGACCCATTGCTGGGAGTCCAGCGATCGTACCAGACTGCCATTGAAAGGGGATTCATATCAGGTGCAAGTGCGGTTGCGGCGCTCCAGGTTTCCCCCCTGTCTGTCGTCTTTCGATAGCTGGGAACACCAAGACCGTCATCGTAAAAAACATAGCCATTGCTCTTGTTGATAAAGACGACATTGGGTGAGGGATTATCTTCAAAGCGTGCGGCATAGAGTGTGCTGTCAATCGTGATAGCGCCATGCTCTTGCAGAGAAAATTGGACATCCTGCGGATTGAGAGAAAGGTTAGGTTGGGAAGAGGAGGGTGGAGCGGTATCGGGTGCAGAAGCATCCAAAGAAGCTTGAGATTCTTGACGCTCTTGAATCTCTTCAATCGTATCTTTCAGTTCTTGAATACGCTCCTGTCGTGCAGAATCAACAGGATCGGCGTCAGTTGGATCAACGGTGGCAACAGGTTCAACAAGAGGTTCTTCGATAGGCG
>Ga0209542_10004994_pt1 | contig 26865 bp, 19 predicted proteins | sample RifCSPhighO2_01_FD_184028 | JGI IMG/M metagenome (GOLD analysis project Ga0209542, IMG submission 184028) | Soil microbial communities from Rifle, Colorado - Rifle CSP2_plank highO2_0.1 (SPAdes) (version 2) | ecosystem: Environmental > Terrestrial > Deep subsurface > Rock core/Sediment ...
CATCCCCATTCTAGTGGCCATTGCTCTACTTTACTTTATCTGGAGCGTAATAACATTAATCAGGTCTGATGAAGAGGGCAAACGCGAAGAGGCGAAACAGGGGATGTGGTGGGGCGTCGTTGCCCTCTTTGTCATCATTTCAATTTGGGGCATAACGAAATTTATTCGTGAAGTATTTAGTATAAGTGGCACAGACGCGCCCATAGACTTACCAACAATCCCAGATAATGCTAGTAAGAAATGAAGAATCTAAAATACACCATCCTCCTTCCCGCTTCATTGTTTTTGCCCCTGCACTTTGTTCAAGCAATAACAATAGGTGAGTTGTTGGTAAAGTTCACAGATTGGCTCAATTTACTAATACCCATATTTATCGGTCTTGGTCTCCTCTACTTTATTTGGGGTTTGGCTACCTTCATAGGCAATTCGGGCAGTGAGGATGGGCGAGAGGAGGGCAAAAGCAAGATGATTTGGGGTATCTTGGGAATGTTTGTGATGATTTCTATATGGGGCATCACAGCATTTGTTGGCGATACTCTGGAGATTGACCCTGGAGGCACCTTTGACCCACCAAAGTTTTAGAACGTAAATATGTTAAGCGCAACTACCTTGGCTGCCGACCCATATGTGCTGTTAGAACCGGTCAAGGGCATTGACTCAAATGTTACGTCTTATGGCGATTACTTTGCCGGGGCCTATACGACGATACTTACTGTAGTTGTGGCGCTTTCCGTCCTTATGATTGTAGTGGGGGGTATCCAGTACTCGGCCTCATCTATTGACTCCGGCCAAAAAGCCGATGGTAAAAGCAGAATCTGGTCGGCTATCGGAGGGCTATTGCTTGCGCTCTTCTCGTGGCTCATTCTTAACACCATAAATCCAAGTATTCTGGGCGACACCTCTGTTCTTATAGGCGAAAGTGGTGGGGGCGAAATTAGCCCGCCTGGCGGGGGGATTGTCCCTATAAGTGGCATGAGCCAAGAGTCTGCAATTAAGAAGCTTACCGGTACAGGCGTAAATACCAACGGACCAATTGAATTAGCAGGAGTGCAAGAGCATACGCTAGATGTTTTAATTTTTACCCACAAAGACTGCGGATGTCCTATCACCATAACCTCCACTACAGGCGGAATCCACGATTCTAACGACGGACATTACCAGGGTACGAAGGCGGATGTGCGTTTAGACTCAAAACTTGAGCAGTATGTAAGGTCAAATTACAAACCCATAGCCCCCAGTCCAAAAAAAGGCTATGAACGTTTTGAAGACCCAAAGACCAACGCCATCTGGATGCTCGAAACCAGCGACGAACCCCACTGGGACGTGGATGCTGGAAAGTAGTTTGTGCTGTATCACCCTGCTTTGACGAATCAGGAAGCAAGGCCTTCTGATTTCTACTACTAAAATGTATGGTACCATCAATAACATGCTCATTGTTATATTGGTTGCTCTGGCCACATCGGCTTTTACATTTTTAGGAGGACTTTTTGCTTTGCGCTTTAAGGACAAGTTACATTTAATTCTAGGTTTTAGCGCCGGAGCAGTTATTGGGGTAGCCTTCTTTGACCTCTTGCCCGAAGCCATTAACCTAGCTAGTAAATCCCACAGCATAGAACTTATCGTGTCGGTTGTTGCGCTTGGTTTCGCTATTTACATGCTTCTTGACCGGACGGTTAATTTGCATTTTCAGACGGACGAACAAGATGGACACAAGGGGCATTTGGGTGCAGGGAGCTTCTCAACTCACAGTTTTCTTGATGGAGTAGCCATCGGGCTTTCCTTCAAAGTCTCATTCGCAATCGGAGCCGTTGTGTCTATTGCTGTATTGGTACACGATTTTTCGGACGGTATAAACACCGTAAATATGATTCTAAAAAATGGCGGTTCCAAAGGCTCTGCCATCAAATGGCTTTTTGCTGATGCCCTCGCCCCGTTTATTGGAGTACTATCTTCATTTTTCTTCACAGTTTCGGAGAAATCACTCGGGCTTATTCTGGCAGTTTTCTGCGGTTTCTTTCTCTACATCGGAGCAAGCGATCTCCTACCCGAGAGTCATCACAATCACCCAACTAAATGGACAACCTTAATGACCATCGTAGGCATGCTTGTTCTTTACATAGCAATGAGATTGGCAAGTTGATTGAACTAATCCCCAAATTATTGTCCAAAAAGAGAGTAGGGATTTCCGATAAAAACACCGAAAATTGTTGCCACTAAATAATCAAGGGGCGACAAGTAGCTGGTAGGTTCACTAGGACTAATTTCCCGATACTCTTGGTATTGTTGCTCATATTGCTGACGGTATTCCTCTTCGTAAGGTTCGGGGGCATTAACACCAGATTCATTCGCGGGCTCTCCTTGTGGAAGCACATTACTTGGAACAATATCAGTTCTCATCATATCTCCTTGGTTGGGTACTATCGTCTGGGTTTGGCCGAAGCACTCCTTCACCGATGTTTCCATAGAGTTGACATCTATTTCAGTACCACCTGTTTTGATTTTTACGCACTCGGCCACCTCTGGTGGGAGCCTGCGTAGTAAATCATCCGCGGAAGGCGCACTAAATTTAACTTGCCCGTCTTCTGTATCTTCATGATTGCCACTTTGTGAGTCGGGCGGGAATTGGTTTTCCCGGAAACACTGACTCATCTTTTCGCCAAGTGATGGACCAGGCATAAAGTTACCCGAGAGCGCCTGCTCTGTAGCCTCCGGACCTAAAACTCTCTCTATACAAGTTTTCACTTCTGGCGGAGCCTCGAACAAACCCTGTCTTATACTAGATGCTCCCTCTTTAATACGACCCAACTCCTCCACGGACATAAGTCTATGTTCACTCGCGAATTCAAAACAAACCTCCTGATTAATTGGATTGTTGCAAAAAACATCACAAACCTCTCTACTTTGACAATCTCCCGGCCCTTTGCCGCCGGTCTTGCGGGCCATCGTTGCTTCCTCCGGGGAAATAAAACCCATTTGCTCTCCAAACCCAATACATTCTTCAAAGTGTTGCCCGCCCATACAATAACTCTCGCAGGTCTCTTTGGAGGTGCAACCACCGGGAGTTTTGCCCTCTCTCATAAGCGTCATAACCAGACGCAACTTTTCTGGCGATAAATTTTCTCCTGTGTGCCCGTCTTCCATGACAATATTTGCCTTTTCGGCAAAGAGGATGCATTCCTCCATGTGCTCCAAACTTGAGCAATATGTCTCACAACCGTCTTTTGAGCTACAGTTTCCCGGCATTTGGCCGCCCTGCTTTAAGTAAGCCTGAATCTTGCGTCCCTCCTCAACCTCTTTGCCTTTATGGCCATGCATCTCCGCAAAGTTAATACATTCATCTAAATGGGACATGTCAGCGCAATAAGCCTCACAGGAGGCAGGCGAATTGCAAGCACCTGGGCCTCCAGTACTCATAACAATCTTACCGAAACTGCGGGCCCGGGAAACATCCTCTTTGCTCATGAGACCATTTTTTTCTGCAAACGATACGCAGGCTTCTATGTGTTCCGGACTCTCGCAATATTGAAAGCACGCCTCCTTGGTATCACAACCCCCAAGCTCTACTACGGGGAAGCTAATATCCACCTCTGCCGCTCTCATTTGCAATCCCGCAAACAACACTATTCCAGCAAATATGTAGTATTTCATAGGGTTATTCAAAGGGATTTTTGTAAAAATCTTTCCCTGGATTTGGAGTTGGGGAAGGCGCAGGTACCGCTTGTTGTCCAGCGCTTCCTGATTCCTTGTAAAGTTCGCCTCCGAGACCTTCCTCTTTAGTTGTTGTTGCAAGGTAATTTACTGGCGCAATTTGCTCACTTGATTGAGTTTTGTATATCAACCAAACCAAAAGACCCAGAACAATAATAACTCCAATGCCTACTACAACTTGCCACTTCATTGACTTTTCCATTAGCACAATTGTAGCAATAGTCAGAGGTACTAGCATAGACTGTTTATACACAATCCTATCCTCAACTTGAACCTACATTGAACTATTTTATTTGAACAAATTAGCAAATTTTAAGGGCCGCAGGCTTACCATACCTGCGGCCCAATGGGCCTAGCCACACGACTATAACGTTGATGCGACAAGTGCGACAAAGGCTACCCAAACCAACACCCACCTTGTGGCTAGGCTCGGCCCTCCTGTCGCATCTCGCACCCTGAAGATTTGCATCCACTTTCGGCCCGCTTCAACTATATCCACGATGGCGATGCTCGCCCAAAACTCACGCACCTGACGGCTGAAAAGCACACCATGACCCTCAAGCTCGTTTGACATGGGTTCTCCCTCCGGCTACACATTAATACTGGCAAAATAAAAGTCAATGCAAAATTTTAACGACTGTGCTAATATCGGCTCTATGAGAGCTTTGTTTGGGTCAAAGTTGTTTTGGGGCTTTATTGCAATCTTTGTGCTTGCCGGAGGCATTGCAATTAAAATGCGAAATGGCGCAGATAAAACGCTGGATACTTATGTAGTAGCCAAAGGCGATATTCGCTCCGAAGTTTCACTTTCCGGCCGGGTTAAGCCCATTACAGAAATGAACTTAGCCTTCCTCTCAAGTGGACGAGTGTCGTGGTTGGGGGTCAAGGTGGGCGATAGGGTGAACAAGGGCCAAGCCCTAGCTTCACTTGAGCACGCCACGCTTTCGGCTCAACTTGAACAAGCCAAAGCTTCACTTCTGATTGAAAACTCAACCTTTGATTCAATGAAGGCTGGTAGCAGGCCAGAAGATGTTGAAATAGCTCGCATCAAGCTTGATAATGCAAAGCAAACTTTAGCCAACAAGGAAGTGCTTCTGCGCGACGCAGTGTCCACGACATATATTAAGTCAGAGAACGCTATTTACAACTATGTTGACCAATTTTACAACAATCCCAATTCATACAATGCCCAACTCTCCATAACCGTAACGAGCGACTATGAGTCAAAACTTGAGTCGGACCGACCAATCATTGAGGATGTTCTGCGCAACTGGCAAGCCAAGGTGAGCGTTAAACAAAGTGTGGAAGTGGAAGCAAGCGAGGCTCGTTTGGCGCTCTCTTCCTTGCGGGAGTTTAGCTCACTACTTGCTAGGGCGGTCAATGCCATGACTCCATCGGCAACTCTTTCGGCCACCACTCTTGCTGGTTATAAAACAGATGTTTCCACCGTAAGGAACACTCTTGAGACGGAACTCGCCAATGTTACGAATGCTATCCAAGTATGGGTGGACTCACGTTCCAACTCCGTGCTTTTGGAGGAGCAATACAATTTAACCAAGGCTCCGGCGCGGAGAGAAGACCTTGTTGCCGAAGAAGCCCGTGTGGCCAGAGCCGAGGCCGAAGTCTCACGTTTGCAATCAGAAATTTACAGAGCTTCTATCTTTGCGCCAGTGTCGGGGTTGATAGCTAAACAAGATTTTGAAGTCGGTGAGATTGCCGGACCCACTGATGTCAAAATCCGGGTTATCTCTGATAGGGCCCTCTCAATAGAAGTAAATGTGGCTGAAGCAGATGTAGTAGCAGTCAAACTTGGTCAGGAGGTAGAGGTTACCACAGACGCTTATCCAAACAATGTTGTCTTCAAGGCAATCGTTACCGAGCTTGACCCTGCGGAAACGATAGTTGACGGTGTTTCTACCTACAAGACTCGCATTAGCTTTACTGACGAAGATGGGCGTCTAAAGCCGGGCATGACAGCCAACGTAATTATTGTAACAGCCAGTAAGCAAGATGCACTGGTTGTCCCTAGCCGTTTTGTTATTGACAGAAATGGCAAGCAAGGCGTGTACGTAGAGAAATCTAGTGGTACCAGTGAGTACAAGGTAGTTGAAACGGGTTTGCGAGGCAGTGATGGCAACATTGAGATTCTCTTTGGTGTGTCCGAGGGGGATGTCCTTGTGTTTAGTAAATCATGAACATTATTGAAACAAGCAATGTTGGAAAATTCTACTTTGATACTATTCCGCCCACAGTTGCCATTGAGAAAGTTAACTTAAGTATCAAACAAGGAGAGTTCGTGTCTATCATGGGTCCCTCGGGCTCTGGCAAATCTACACTTTTACATATTCTTGGACTTTTAGACAGGCCCACAGAAGGGGACTACAAGTTTTTTTCCAAACAAGTCGCAGGTCAAAGTAGTAATGAGCTTGCCAATCTGCGGAACGAAAAAATCGGATTTGTTTTCCAATCATTCAACCTCTTGCCGCGCACAAACGTGCTTGACAATGTCCTCCTGCCTCTGACGTACTCAAAAGTTCCAGAGGGTGATTGGTTACCAAGAGCAAGGGCTGTAATAGAGGCCGTGGGTTTATCACACCGACTCTTGCACGAAACCTCCGAACTCTCCGGGGGTGAGAAGCAACGTACAGCCATTGCAAGAGCTCTGGTTACCGAACCGCAGATTATCTTTGCCGATGAACCTACCGGAAATCTAGATTCTAAATCTGGGGCGACCGTACTTCGGCTCTTTACCCGTTTTTATGCCGAGGGCAAAACGGTTATACTCATTACCCACGATGAAAAGATTGCCCGCTTTGCCAAAAGGATTATTCGAGTTCACGATGGGCGTGTTGTAAATGACGAAGAACTATCATGAACTTGCGTTTTACATACAAGACTGCGCTTAACGCGCTAAAGAGAAACACTTCGCGCTCCGTCCTAACAATTCTGGGTATTGTCATTGGCATCACATCTATCATCTTGGTTACAGCATCAGGCTCCGGCGCAGAAAAGTTAATATCAAACGAGCTTGGTGGCCTAGGCGCAGAGACTGTAAATGTTGTTCCCGGTAAGGACCCTAAGGGGCCTAGCGATTTTACCAGTGTTTTTTTTGCAGACTCACTTAAGCAAAGAGAGTTTGAGGCCCTTTCAAAGAAAAGTAATGTCCCCGATGCCAGCGATATTGCTCCGGAGGTGTTTGTGTCTGGCACAGTCGCTTATAGAGGGCAAACTTTTGGGGCAACCATTCTTGGCTTTAGTGCTAATTTTATGTTTAAGAATCTTGGCTTGAGAATTGCTGAAGGCATCTTGTTTGATGAGCGAGACATCAGTGCCAAGGCCCGAGTTGCCGTACTTGGGTCAAGGGCCAAACAAGAACTTTTTGGGGATGAGACAGCAGTGGGTAAGTACATTTCAATTAAGGCTCAAAAGTTTAGGGTTGTGGCAACAGTGACCCCAAAAGGTACAGTCTCTTTAATTCCGGTGGATGACCTTGTTGTCGTGCCATACACAACGGCCCAATACTACCTAACCGGTACGAAGCATTACAACCAAATCTTGATGCGAGCCGGTGCGCCGGAACAGGTGAACCGCATGAAAGCAGATATAGAGAGGACTCTTCGGGATTTGCATAAGATAGATGACCCTGCCGATGATGATTTCCATATCCATACTCAGCAAGGGATGGTGGAGCAGGTGGCGACAATTATCAACGTCTTCACTATGTTTTTGTCCTTTGTTGTAGCTATCGCGCTTTTGGTTGGCGGTATCGGAGTCATGAACATTATGCTCGTTTCTGTAACGGAACGCACTCGCGAGATAGGTTTGCGCAAAGCCTTGGGTGCCACCGACCGAGATATTCTCACACAATTCTTACTAGAAGCGGTAATATTATCCGGCCTCGGAGGTTTGATTGGAGTTCTCCTAGGCACAGTCTTATCTGTTCTCGTGTCAATCGCGGTACGGGTCTTTTTTAACCTAGGCTGGCTCTTCTCCTTCCCTTGGACAGGCGCAATCCTTGGTGTTTTAGTTTCTGGTTTGGTGGGTATAATCTTCGGTATTTACCCGGCTCGCAAAGCCTCGCAGAAAAGTCCAATAGAAGCTCTTAGGTACGAGTAAAATAATTGAAACATGAAATCGCTAGGCGTAGTCCTCTTTGCTTTAACCATCATAGTCGGAACATATTTGAGTTTGACCGGGGACTATTTTTACACTACGGAAACTAAAGAATTGGGCAGTAAAGAAAATAAAGCGAGCAGTGTCTTGTTTCTTGGGGACATGATGTTTGACAGGGCCATTCGCCAAATTGCCGAGGATAAGGGCTACTCGCATCTGTTTTCGTGTGCCAAAGATATTTTATTGGAACAGACAGCGGTGGTGGCTAACCTAGAGGGCCCAATTACGGATAATGAGTCCGTAAGTAAGGGCACGAAGCCGGGGAATACCGACAACTTTCAATTTACTTTTGAGCCCAAAATAACAGATACTCTGGTTCTGTCAAACATCGGCTATGTGAATATTGGCAATAATCATATACTCAATTTCGGCCAAGGGGGATTAAAAGAGACAAAAAAATATTTGGATAAAGTTGGAATAAAATATTTCGGCTCGCCCGGCTTTAGTGAAGCGGGTGAGCCGCTTCTTGCCACCAGCTCTGTGGCCCACGTGCCGGTCGATACTCGGGAACTCGCCCTTGTCAATTACAACCAGTTCTGGTATCCCGACGCCACAACTACAACTGGTCTAATTGAGAGGGAAAAAAGTGAAGGTCGCTTTGTGGTTGTGTATGCTCACTGGGGGGAGGAGTATGCAACGACCAGTAACAGCATCCAGCAAGAATTAGCACATAGGTTTGTAGAGTCAGGCGCGGACGCCGTAATCGGTTCTCATCCGCATGTGGTTCAAGAAGTGGAGGAATACTTAGGCCGTCCCATTTTCTATTCTCTCGGTAACTTTATTTTTGACCAATGGTGGAACAATGAAGTGCGCACTGGCCTTGGAGTGCGCATGACATTTGAACCGAACGAGCCCAAACCGAAGTTTGACACCATCCGCTTTGTCCTCAACAAAAACGGCACCACCTGTCCAGTATTGGGTGAGGATGGTAATAACAAAATCTCGTGAGCTTGACAGATATGTCCCATAGTGTATATTACTCTCGGTTCTGGCTATGCCAGTGCGTGGCGAATGGGGTAAATCGACCCCTCGCTACTGCGCGCAGGAGCGCCACTCTGGAGGTTCGACTCCAACCGAGCCGACCCTTTTTAAAACTGACGTAACCTGCTGTGAACCTGAGACCGGTAACCTGCTACTCCTAAGCAGGCCCGGTCTCTTTCCATTTTATGTTATATTCAGGCCATGAATTTTAAACTAAAGGCTCAGTGGGCACCGGCTGGGGACCAGCCCAGCGCAATCGCCAAACTTTGCAGAGGTCTAGCCTCGGCAAAAAAACACCTGACACTTTTGGGAGTTACGGGGTCGGGAAAAACTTTTACAATCGCCAATGTCATTGCGCAGATAGAGAAACCAACGCTCGTGATTGCCCACAACAAGACTCTGGCCGCCCAGTTGGCGCAAGAGTACAAAGAATTCTTCCCCGAGAATGCCGTCCACTACTTTGTTTCTTACTACGACTACTACCAACCGGAGGCCTACATGCCAATTACCGATACATATATAGAGAAGGACGCGAGTATCAATCAAGAGATAGAAAGATTACGCCATGCCAGCACTCAAGCCTTGCTCACGCGCAAAGATGTCATTATAGTGGCCAGCGTTTCGTGTATATACGGTCTCGGCTCGCCGGGCGAATATGAGAAGGTTAATTTGCGCTTGGATGTTGGCAAAACTTTCTCGCGCCAAGTGCTGGCTCGCAAGCTCGTGAACATATTTTACGAGCGCACAAACGCAGATTTGTCGCCCGGCCAATTCCGCGCAGTAGGCAACACCGTAGAAGTGATGCCCGCGTCGGAATCTCTTGTGTACCAAATATTTTTTGACGGGGACAAGATAGAACAAATTGAGAATTTGGACCCAGTCTCTCGCAGAATAATCAAGACTCCAGAAAGCATCTTCATTTTCCCAGCCAAGCACTTTATCACAGATAAGAATACTCAAAAGCGAGCCCTCGTCTCAATAAAGACCGAGCTTAACACACAACTCAAAAGGTTTGAGAAAGAGGGCAAGTTGTTGGAAGCAGAGCGTATCAAGCGTCGGACAAACTATGATTTAGCTATGATAAAGGAAGTGGGCTATTGCTCTGGCATCGAGAACTATTCGCGCCACCTATCTGACCGTGAGGCTGGCTCTGCTCCGGACACACTTTTGTCATATTTTGGTGATGATTTCCTCACCGTCATAGATGAGTCGCACGTAACCGTCTCGCAGATACGGGGAATGTTTGCTGGAGACGAATCACGCAAAAAGGTGCTGATAGAGCATGGATTTAGATTACCAAGCGCTCTAGATAATCGACCCCTTAGGTTCACTGAGTTTGAAGAGCGTGTGGGGCAAGTTATTTATACTTCTGCCACGCCCGGCGATTACGAATTGGGGAAAGGAAATATAGTAGAGCAGGTAATTAGGCCCACAGGGCTTATAGACCCCACACTAGATATTCGACCAATAAGAGTTTCGGGTAAATACCAGGGCCAAGTTCAGGATTTAATCAATGAAAGTGAAAATGCTGTTAGAAAGGGAGAACGGGTGATTGTCACCACGCTTACCAAAAAGATGGCCGAGGACCTCTCAGAATTCCTTAAGGGGCGCAAACTAAAAGCAGAATATCTACACAGCGAGATTAAAACACTTGAGCGTATAAAGATTTTGCGCGAGTTTAGGCAAGGTAAGTTTGACGTGCTGGTGGGAGTGAATCTCCTGCGTGAAGGGCTGGATTTACCGGAAGTGGCTCTTATTGGAATTCTTGATGCCGACAAAGAAGGCTTTCTGCGCAGTGAGACAAGTTTGATACAAACGATTGGCCGAGCGGCTCGCAATGTGAATGGTAGAGTGATTTTGTACGCGGATATCATAACTGGCTCGATGAAGGCGGCCATAAGCGAGACTGAACGCCGAAGAACCACGCAACTTGCGTATAACAAAAAGCACGGCATCACTCCCAAGAGCATCGCAAAAGAAATCAAAGATATTATGGAAGGTGTGGAGAATGAGCGCGAAAAAATTGCTCGCACAGAGGTTGCTCTTGCGGGCCAACTTAGCTACAAAGAGCGAATGAAGCTTGCAAAACACAAGGAGCGCGAGATGAACGCGGCTGTGCGCGAACTTGATTTTGAAACCGCCGCCATTCTCCGTGACGAAATCAAACTTTTGCAATCCCACGCTTAGCCTGAATTTACAACTGTTCTACATCTTTCGTTGCTTCCTCTGCGCTAGCATCATAAGCCAAAACACCGGGTAATTCTACTATCTCGGCAATCCACCGCCCATCGGTCTCCCGCTCTGTTTCGATTGTATAATTTCGTTCATTCAACATGGCTTTATGGTATCACAAACGAGATCATGTCGCCATCCTTACTTCCTTTAAATTTGCTATCATTGTGAGGCATCCGCAGACCAAGATTGTTAAACATAATCTATGCAAACTATACAAAATATCACCAAGCTATATCCAGATATCGAAATAAACGACATGGGGGGACCAGATACCTATCGCGAAGGTTTGCCTGTGGTTGAGCGGGATCCGGTGGCGGTGATCATCAAGCATCCGAGCGAGAACGCATATTTGATCGCCAAGTGTAATGAAGTTTTGGTCAAAATCGAAAAGCTGACTTTAGTTTCTCTTGGTCCCAAGCAAAAGCCCCCAGCCGGGTATTAGGTCCGGATTGACTTTGACGAGAGATAGGATATGATATCATCATATTAAATTATCATATAACTAATCAACCAACATGAGCACTTTATCTGTCCCAATCCCGGCCCAGCTAGAGATATTTATTAATAATATGGTTAGAAATGGCGATGCGGCTAATAAAGCCGACGTTGTCAGAAAAGCACTGTATCTTTTGGAGCAAGAAGAGGCCATACGAGTCGTACTAGAATCAGAACGCGAACCTGTCTTGCGTGGTAATCTACGTGACCTGATGGAAAAGATTAAATAGGGTGTATGTTCCATGTTCACTTCAAACCAACCTTTGTTCGACAATTCAAGAAACTTGAGTCACGTTTGCAGGATGAAGCAGAGGAGAAAATTGAGCTATTGAAGAACGCGAAGAACCACGGCTTGCTCAAGGTCCACAAACTGCACGGACCCCTTAAAAGTTACTTCAGTTTCTCGGTCAATTTCAGAACCCGTATCGTGTTCTACCATCTTTCAAAAAATGAGATAGTCCTGGTTTCAATCGGCGACCACGATACATATGACACCTAAAACGTATGGTTAGGTGGATATTTAAATTGACGCAAGTGAAGGCAAGATTGGCTAAGGTTCTAGGATTGAGACTTACTTTTGGGGCGAATCTGGACATATATTAGCACGGTATTGTAACTATGTCAAGTTGTGTAGAATTTGCAGTGACGTATAATACTGACATAATTAATAAACACACTCAAATAATATGAAGAAAGAACATTGGCTGTACCTGGTTATCGCGATTCTGGCAATTTGGATTATTGCTTCGTACATGTCTCAATCTAGGGTGAGCCCCGTTTTAGAAGATACAGAGATTGCTGGAGAAGAGGGGAATTTTAAGGAGATTGGTATGCCAATTCAGGGGCTAGAAGGTAATACTGTTAGCGAAATCGTAATTAAGGCCGGAGCATCTGCCGGTCCCAATAAAGGGACCGTTGTAAGTACGGCCACTCCAAGTTTGGCCAAGTTGAACGTGTTGGACCAGCTTGCTGGCTCAATGGTTTCAGTAGGTGTAGTTGAGATGCCCGTTAATGGTTGGGTGGTTGTACACGAGGAGCGCGATGGCGGACCCGGTAATATATTGGGAGCGCAGAGATTTGACGCAGGCTCATATACTGGTGGTCAGGTAGAGCTCTTGAGGACAACAACGATTGGTGGTAAATATTATGTAATGTTACATTCGGATAACGGCGACAAGCTCTTTGACCACAAATTGGATTTGCCACTTGGTTCTGAAAGTGGCACTGTAGTCGCGGCCTTTGTTGCAAAGTAACTTATTTTACAGTAAAGAAAGTGGAGGATTTCCTTAAGCAAGTTAGGGCTACCAGTGGAGGCGAGCCGGAGTTTGTCCAGGCCGTGGATGAGTTCGTGCAATCTGTTTGGCTCACTTACCAGTCGGAGCCAAGATACAAGAAGGCTAGAATTCTTGAGCGACTTGTAGTGCCAGACAGGACCATTGGCTTTAAGGTACTCTGGGAGAACGATAAGTATGAGTTACAGATAAACAAAGGCTATCGAGTCCAATTCTCTAACATCCTCGGGCCGTATAAGGGTGGTTTGCGCTTCCATCCATCTGTAAATTTATCAATCCTCAAGTTTTTAGGTTTTGAACAGATATTCAAGAATGCCCTCACGGGCTTGCCACTTGGTGGCGGCAAGGGTGGTTCTGACTTTGACCCCAAGGGTAAGAGCGAGGCTGAAGTTGAGAGATTTTGTCGTGCCTTTATGGCCAAACTTGCCCCATACATCGGATACAATCTTGATGTGCCCGCAGGAGATATTGGCGTTGGTGGGCGAGAAATTAAGTACATGCTGGACGAATACTTCTCTATTTCCAAGAACCCACTTGCCCACGCCACCATTACGAGCAAGGCCGTGGCCGATAAAGGTAGCAACATTCGCACTGAAGCCACCGGGTATGGCCTTTTATATTTCGTGGGCGAAATGTTAAATGCTAAAGGCAAGTCTATTGCGGGCAAAAGGGTGCTAGTTTCCGGCTCTGGCAACGTGGCTCAATATGCGGTAGAAAAAGCCATCCAAATGGGAGCCAAAGTTCTTACTATGTCAGATTCAGAAGGTTATATTTTTGACCCGGATGGCATAGATGAGAATGAGCTAGAATTTGTTAAAAATTTAAAGAATGTTAAACGTGGACGTCTGAACGAATACACAAAGGTTGCCCACAAGGCCAAATATATTGCGGGCAAGAAACCTTGGGGCGAGGTGGCTGATGTAGCTTTGCCTTGCGCCACCCAAAATGAGATTGGAGAAAATGACGCACAAGTGCTGGTGGCAAACGGTATTCAGCTAGTTGCAGAAGGGGCAAATATGCCTTGCGATAAAAATGCCATTGATTTGTTCCACCACAAAGGAGTTTTATTTGGACCCGCTAAAGCCGCTAATGCTGGCGGAGTGGCTGTGTCTGGTCTGGAAATGGAGCAAAATGCCAAGGGTGAACAATGGTCGCGTGAGCAGGTTGATAAACGCCTGCAAGAGATTATGCGTCACATTCACAGCGAATGTGTTAAGTGGGGCGGTGGTGATTACTTGGATGGAGCCAATATCGCTGGATTCAAAAGGGTGGCAGACGCAATGCTTGCTCAGGGTGAACAAAATGAAGTAAGGCTATCAAAATGAGGGGAGTCCACCTTCTAATCATTGCGGGCATTGTTTGTCTTGGCTTACTATCGCTCATTATTAACAAGCAAATTGGATTATTGAGATACGTAGAAGTTACAAGGGACTTGCAATTTGCGCGTTTAGAGAAGCTAATTTTTGAGTTGGATAAGAAAAATACGGATCTAGAAACCGCAATACGGGATAAGGACACCCGCTTGGCAGAAGCACTTGAGGAGGAACGGACAGCTAGAAAAATTACTGAAGCGCAGGCCAAGATATCAAATTTATCCTCCCAGGTTAAAATTGCGGAATTATCAAAAAACCTTGAGGCCAGTAAGCTACCAAGTACGAGCGAGATAGTCGCTATTTGGAGTTCCCGCATTGTGTTGGTATCATGCGATTTTGGTAGGTATACATCAAGCGGTAGCGGAGTTCTTGCAAGAGTGCCGCAGGAGGGCGGTACTTATGCTCCACGGGTTATTACGAGTAAACACGTTATAACCGATAATTTTAGCAGAGGAGCAATCTCCTGCACTTCTAAATTCACAAATGGCACAAGCGTTATTTCTAAAACATTAAATAAAGAAGTGGAAATTTCCAAGGCCGGCTATGATTTCGGCTATCTTGGAAGTTCAAGCTGGCCCAGCTCCTTGGATGGAATTACAAGCAATCAGATGAATATTTGCAAGAGTGCAAATGTAAAAACCGGAGACAGCGTGCTTATTCTTGGTTACCCCGGTATCGGCTCAGACAAGGACATTACGGCCACAGAGGGTATTGTCTCTGGCCGGGAAGGCGACTACTTTGTAACAAGCGCTAAGGTAGAGCGCGGCAACTCTGGTGGTGCCGCCATCTTAATTAAAGAAAACTGCTATCTTGGAATTCCCACTTTCGTAGAATCCGGTTCCCTTGAATCCCTCGCCCGTATCTTTGACGCCTCACTTCTGGGAATTTAGGTATGACAAGTAAAGAAGGTAAAAACCAGAATTGGATAAAAGTTCGCGGAGCGCGGACACATAATCTTAAAAATATTGATGTTGATATTCCTCGGGGCAAGATGACGGTTGTGACGGGCCTCTCGGGCTCGGGCAAGAGCTCGCTTGCCTTTGATACGATTTTTGCCGAAGGCCAGCGACGTTATATGGAATCATTGAGCTCTTACGCCCGACAGTTTATCCGCCAAATGCAAAAGCCTGACGTAGATGAGATTGAGGGACTCTCGCCGGCGATTTCCATAGACCAGAAGTCTCGTTCCAACAATCCACGTTCAACTGTTGCAACCATTACCGAAATCTATGATTATTTACGCGTATTATTTGCGCGTATTGGGCGACCGCATTGTTTGGAGTGTGGCGAGGAAATAGAGAAGCTCTCGCCCCAAGAAATAGTTACGCTTATCCTGAAACGTTCACTTGGGAGCTTAGCTTCCAAGTTGGTCGGAGACAGACTCTCCGTGTACGCACCGATGGTTCGTGGCCGGAAAGGTGAGTACTATCAGCTCTTGTACGATTTGCTTGGTAAGGGATACTCCACTGTGCGCGTGGACGGTAGGGACATGAAGTTGCGAGAGCAAATAATTTTGGACAAGAACAAAAAGCACACAATTGACGTGCTTATAGATGTTTTTGAGGTAACCCAATTGCGCAAGGGGACAAAGGATGTAATTGCCAGACTCTCCGAGTCAGTGGAGCGAGCCATCCATGAGGCCAGTGGCGTGGTAACGGTATCCCTGACCCGGAGGCGCGGCCTCGGGGGACCGGAGACCTCGCCTTCGGATACGGATTTTACGATGTCGGCAAAATTCTCTTGCCCGCGGGACGGTTTCTCATTTCCCGAGATTGAGCCGCGACTCTTTTCATTCAACAGCCCTTATGGAGCTTGTCCTACCTGTCATGGCTTGGGCACTAAACATATGTTTGGCGATGACCCCTGCGAGGAGTGTAAGGGTGCTCGCTTGCGAAAAGAAGCACTCGCTGTTTTGATAGGAAAGAAAAACATAGTAGAAGTAAGCGCTCTCGCTATTCGCGATGGTATGGAGTTCTTTAGCAATCTAAAGTTAACAGGGCGAGAGAGAAATATCTCGGTCGTTGTAACCAAAGAAATTGAGGCCCGTTTAAAGTTTATGTTTGATGTGGGTTTGGGCTATTTGGCCCTTGACCGAAGGGCTAACACATTATCTGGTGGCGAGGGCCAAAGAATTCGTCTGGCAAGTCAACTAGGTTCGCGCTTAACAGGCACCCTCTATGTTCTTGATGAACCCACAATTGGCTTGCATGCCCGGGACAATGATTTGCTTGTTAAAACTCTCCATGAACTGCGTGACCTTGGTAACACTATTTTAGTAGTTGAGCATGACGAGGACACAATTTATTCTAGCGACTATCTTGTTGATGTTGGGCCGGGTGCAGGAATTCATGGTGGGGAGGTGGTGGTAGCTGATTGGACGGAGCATTTGCTTACGGTAAGGAATAACAGCTTCAACTCTATGACCGTTGACTACTTACGTGGAGAGCGGAGGGTAGATGTGCCGGACGAATACCGCACCCAGGACAAGGGTAAGGTCAAAGTGACTGGAGGGAGTATTTTTAATATTAAGAATCTCAATATTGAAGTGCCTCTCGGCAAGTTAGTGTGCCTTACTGGTGTGTCGGGTTCTGGCAAGTCAAGCTTTCTTTATGAGATTTTACACAAGAATTTACAAGCTCGATTTGACCGCAAGTACCGCTCGGCCAGAGTCTTTAATGTTGAGTCCTTTGCAGGCACAGAGTATTTGGGACGTTCAATACTTATAGACCAATCGCCAATTGGGCGCACGCCACGCTCTAATCCTGCTACATACACAGGAGCATGGACACATATCCGGGACATCTTTGCCGAAACGGAGGAAGCGCGTTTTCGTGGCTGGGGTCCGGGACGCTTCTCCTTCAACGTTAAGGGTGGCCGCTGTGAGACCTGCGATGGTAACGGCGAGATCGCGGTGGAGATGCACTTTCTCCCCACGGTCTATGTGCCCTGTGATGTTTGCGGGGGTAAGCGCTTTGACAAAGAGACTCTCAGTGTTGATTACAAGAAAAAGAATATTCACGAAGTTCTTAAGATGACAGTGGAAGAAGCCAAGAAGTTTTTTCAAGATATTCCGGCCATATCTGACCGGCTGAACACTCTTGATGAAGTGGGTTTGGGCTACTTAGAACTTGGCCAAAGTGCCACCACGCTTAGTGGCGGGGAAGCTCAAAGGGTGAAAATCAGCTCGGAGCTATACCGTCCGCTTACCACTAAAACCATCTATCTTTTAGACGAGCCCACAGTGGGTTTACATTACGAGGATGTTTCCAAACTCATAGAAATATTACAGAAGTTGGTCAATAAGGGCAACACTGTTGTAGTGATAGAGCACAATATGGATGTAATAAAGAATGCCGACTGGATTATTGATATGGGTCCCGAAGGTGGTGAAGCTGGTGGCCAAATTGTCGCTCAAGGCACCCCCCTAGACATTTCCAATCTCCCCTCCACACATCCATCCTACACGGCCAAATATCTACATAAATCTCTAAAAAAGTAATTCCCCCATAAAGGCCCTGTAATCTGTTAGTGTTAGGATGGAAAAATGAAAAACTTGCAGAAAAACTTACCTGATAAACCGGGGGTTTATTTGTTTAGGAAGGGAACTGAAGTGCTTTACGCTGGTAAGGCTACTAATTTGCGCGATAGAGTCAGGAGTTACTTTAGTCCAGACCTTATGGAGACGCGTGGCCCAAAGTTGGTAAAAATGTTGGAGTTGGCAAGCTCCGTAGATTATAAGGAAACAGATTCGGTGCTTGAAGCTCTACTGCTTGAAGCAGTGCTTATCAAGAAGTACAAGCCAAAATACAACTCGGACTTAAAAGACGACAAAAGTTTTAGTTATGTTGTAATCACGAAAGAGAACTTTCCGCGCGTGCTTATTGTGAGGGGTAAGGAGCTGGTTGATTGGACCGAGATGACCAAAGAAATATTTGGACCCTTCCCGCACGGCTCTGAACTGCGCGAAGCGCTTAAAATAATTCGTAAAATATTTCCCTATCGTGACAGGTGCTTTCCATCACAAGTACAAACAAATCCCGGCGGTGAAACCTCAAGGATGGAAAAGAGATGCTTTAATGCCCAGCTTGGTTTGTGCCCGGGAGTTTGTACTGGCAAGATTAGTAAAAAAGAATACGCTAGAGTAATTAGAAGTATCAGACTACTTTTTCAAGGCAAAAAGCAGGTAATTTTGAGAGGACTTGAGAAGCATATGAAGGCAAAAGCGAGGGTGCAAAACTTCGAGAAAGCCGTGGAATTGCGCAATAAAATTTTTGCCCTCAATCACATCAACGACATAGTTCTCTTGAAGCGCAACTTAGCCGCCCGGCGGCTAAGTGAAGGTGGGGGATTAATTAGGATTGAAGGTTATGATGTAGCGCATATTTCTGGTACAAGCACGGTTGGCGTGATGGTAGTGATGGAAGGCGGAGCATTGGCGAAGGATGAGTATCGAAAGTTTAAAATAAGAACTCGCAAGAATGATGATCCCGGAAGTTTACGAGAACTTCTTGAACGACGATTTAAACACAAAGAGTGGCAACTGCCAGACTTGGTGGTCATTGATGGCGGACAAGTGCAAAAAAACGTTGCGCAAACTGTTCTACGTCCGATGTTGAACAGTTTGAATACCTTGGGTGGAGGGGGTATGAGTGTGGTAAGTGTGGTTAAAAACGAGAAGCACAAACCCGACCACATCCTGGGTGATTCCAGAATAATAAGGGATTACCATCACGATATCCTTGCCATAAACGCTGAAGCGCACAGGTTTGCCATTGCCTACCATCGCCTATTGCGGGGAAGAGTGTTAAAATAGCAGTATGACGATTGGCGTTTTGCGAGGAGGACCTTCCAGTCACTATGAGCTTTCGCTTGCAAGCGGGGCTCATGTTATAAGGGGCTTGAGAGACAAGTATTCGACCAGAGACATTTTTATTGATAGGGAAGGTGTTTGGCATTACGAGGGAATGCCAACTTCTACAAACAGGCTTCTTTCACACATTGACCTATTTTGGAACGCTCTTCATGGAGAGTATGGCGAAGATGGAACTCTCCAGCGTGACTTGGACAGTCTGGGAGCTAGTTATACAGGAACCGGAGCAACTTCGGCACGTTTTGTTTGGCGAAAAGATTTAACTAAACTCTTCCTCAAAGAAACTGACATACTTGTGCCAGATAGTATCAGCGTGAGATTGGGCGATGATCTAGCCGCTGTTTCCAGAGAAGCCTTTGCTTGTATTGGCGGGCAGTATGTCGTAAAGCCAGTTGCGGAGGCAAACTCGCGCGGGGTGTTTTTTGTTCCAAGTTACGGCGAACTTGAGCAAGTGCTTCGCGTTGCCCTAGAATATTTTGGACACATTTTAGTAGAAGAGGCGATACACGGTAAGGAACTCAAATGTTTGGTGGCGAGAGGTTTCCGCGCCCGCGATTACTACGCTTTTTTACCCATTGAGATAGACAAGGGTGTATCTATCGGCATTTACAATCCAGATGACGAAAATACAAAAGTGTTTGTCCCAGCCCGCTTAAGCCAGAGCGAGAAGGATTTGGTTATGGACACTGCCATAACAGCGCACAAAGCTCTAGACCTCGGCGACTACTCAATTATTGATATGGTACTAGCCCCCCGCGGGGCAGTAGTCCTAGAAGTTGACGCCTTACCAGATTTACGAGAAGAAAGCGTACTTGGCAAATCACTTAAAGCTGTGGGGGCGAGTCCCAGCGAGTTCTTCCGCCACATTGTTACCCTGGCTAATGTTTAACATATTCGCTAATTATCCACTTATTTGTTTCTTTAGACTTTAGGCAGGTTAAAAATAGACTATAATGAGAGCAGTGCGTAATTTTCGCACAAATTATTAGCTTTGTCTTAAAAAATGAAATTGCAAAAATTTACTAGGGTCGTTGTTTTGTTTGTAGGTATTTTGATATTAGGATTTGCGGGCATGGTTGATGCGGCGATTACCACTAACTCTGCAACGTCTTTGGTATTGCCGAACCAGACTATTAAAGCGAATAGCACTTCAACTGCGGTCCTTGGGTTCAACCTCGTGAGTTCTTCAGAAACCTTGTCAAGCGTGAACATTAACATAGTCGGTTCAGGAGGTTTTTCCACCACCACGGACCTGGCTACGCTTTCTACAGCTACCAGTTCAGGCGTGGCTATTTACAGGGACAACAAGGCCGCTGGGACAAAAGGTAGCTTTGACGCTTTGGATGTGGTTGTGCCGCTATCATCTGCCACCTGGACCGGTGCTACCACAACCTTGACACTTGCCGGCGCCGAAATTGTGCCAATAGACAACGCGGGCAATAACGCAGGCTCTGACTATTTTATCGTCATTCGCACATCTGTCACGGCGACCGACGGGCACATCGCCGTGGTCTCAATTTACCCGGGCCAAATAGGTTGGAGCGCTAATACTCCAGGCGCTAGTCCGACAAAAACAAGCACTTCTGGATTAACGATTGATACGGTAGCTCCGACCATTGATACCACGCGGACAGGTCCCGGCAATGGCGCCACCAATGTGCCCATCAGCGCTTTCATAAATGTGTCTTTTTTGGAAAACATTGACCCAGCTACAATCAACGCTAGTAATGTGTCTTTGTCAACAGGTACTACTTCGGCCGGGATAGCCTTCCGTACTTTCCCAGACTCTTTCAGTGTCATTACATCTAACCCGCCGGCTTATCAGCCAAGTTCCCGTTTTGCCACTGTTTCAGGGGCTACTTTCGGATTTTACAATATAGCTCCGAGTCTAACCATCACGCCTTTTGGAGCCTATACCACGCCGGTAGCCGGCGACATTGTTTTTTTCCAACACGACACTTTCCCAGTAGAATTGGGAATTATCACAGACGCTACCTTGACAGGCGGTACATTTAGCATCAATGGTTTCGCTCTCATGGGCGGTCAAATTATTATCAAGTTTGCTAGTCCCACAAATACGGGCCCGGTAACAGACGCTACTACTGTTGGAATAGGTGACTTGGTGCTCGTAAATACCACTGCCAACCCCACCTCCGATCGATATGCCTGGCATATTGCAAGTACAAGCGCGGCTATCAACAGTGCCAATCTACGGCTAGATACGGCGAACGCCGCTCCGAGTTACGTTTCAGGCTCCTCGTTCAGTTCGCTTATGCCAACCGCCACTTCCACAGTAAATTCCGCTAATCAACTTGTGGCCGGCCTTAACTTTATACAAGGCGACCTTGTTTTCGCCAAGGTGACAACCGGGGCAGACAACTTAAATAATTACGCTTGGCATTTAGTTACGACGGCCGAGAATGTGGCTCCCGGCGCAATCCCCGCTACCCTGCGGCTTGATAGTTCTTCTGTGGCAACAGTCTTTGCGGCAAATGGAGTGATAGCCAAGTTGTCTTCGGGTTCACAAGGACTTGCTACAGACACATTGACAACCTTATCTTTCGGAGACCTCTTGTTTGCCAAAACTCTAAATGCCGCTGCCAACAACGGTTCCTATAATTTCCACCTAGTTTCCAACGCTGCTACGGGCGTCGGCAGTGCAAACCTTCGCCTGGACAACTCTTCTTCGGACCTGTTGACATCCACCAATTATGCCTTGACGGTTGGTACTGGTGTTACCGACAAGGCTGGGAATCCACTAGCCTCAAACCAAGTTATAAGTTTCAGCACCGGGGCTACTGGAAGTACCAACACCACTCCTCCCTTTGTCACCTCTTCTAATCCCGGCAATGGTGTCCAAAACTTTCCCACCAACGCGCTTATCAATATTCAGTTTTCTCAAGCGATGGCCGTAAGTGGTCTCGGGTCTGTTTTAGACACGACAAATGTCGGATTATTCCTTGATAATTTTGGAGTACCGGGTGCGGCAGTGAGTGCCTCTAATGCTTATAATTCTGATACTAGAACGGTTACTATTAGCCCAACTGCTGTTCTCTCAACTGGCACGGGCTATGTATTAAAGGTTAACCCGAGTACTAAGAGCGCCCTAGGGGCAAGTATGAGCAATTTCCAAGCCACCTTCCGCACAGGTAGTGGCAGTGATAGCACAAAACCAACCGTTATGGGCGCTTTCCCATCTGCTTCGGCCACAGCTGTAGCCAGAAACATAAATGCTATTGGCATAGGTTTTTCTGAAGACATGAGCCCAGCCAGCATCAGCTCAACCACTGTTACTTTAAGCGGCAATATAACCGGCATAGTAGGTTACAATCCAACAAGCCGTAGCGCCTACTTTTCGCCGACAATGTTATTGGCCGCCAACACCTCCTACACACTAACGGTTACATCTGGCGCTACCGACTTGGCAGGAAATGTATTGGACCAGGATTCGGGTACTGGCGGCAATCAAAATTTCACCTCAACCTTCACCACTAATTCGGCTACCGACAGCACTGGGCCGACTGTTATGTCAGCAAACGCAGACAACTTTGGCGTGGCCATAACTTTCTCTGAATCAATAAAGAGCGGGGGAGGCCCCAATGCAGGCGATAACATCGCCAACTACACCCTAGAGAGTCCCACAGGTTCAACAATCTCCTTGGGGGGCAAGACAGTTGCGTATGACGGTCAAACTATGACAGCAAAAATTACCGGTCTAACTTTACAGAACGGGAATACTTTTAAGGTTACCGTGAGCAACTTAGTCCAGGATTTATCTAACAATGCGCTTCTGACAACCGGTACGCCGGCAGCCAATTTGGCCTTAGGCAGTGTTGCAAACTCAAGTATGACCGGTGGCTCACTCGGGCCCGGTAGTGGTCCCCAACAAAGTTCAGGCACGCAGGGTATGAGCCCTGTCCGCGTTAGCCCATCCGTGCGAGCCGCAGGTTTAGCCTCTGCGTATGCTGTGGAATTTCCCGTGAGTACCTCCATCCCGTCCGGTGGCAGTATTGTACTGACTTTTCCGGCAGGTTTCGTCGTTAATTCTGCTGTGGCGGCTACAGCCGGTACAGAAAGTTTCCGAAATGGCGATATCAATGGCCCTTCTTCCGGCACAGTTACAATCGCCAGTGTTACGGCTAACGCTTCAGCTGGCACTATCACCATTGTTACTGGTGGCGCGGCCACAGGGGCAAACACCTTCGTCTCCTTTGATTTGAATGGCATTGTGAACTCAACAATTCCAAGTTCAACTGGATACAGCGTTGACATTAGAACTCGAGATACCAGCGCAAACAACAATACTGTCTTGGAAACCAAGACTTCCGCGCCGTTCTACCTTGGGCAGACTGGGTCAATTACTCTATCGGTCCAAGTTTTCCACGACGATAATTCTGACGGACTCAAAGATTCCGGCGAGGAGATTACAGGCGCTCGCGTTTTCCTCTTTTCCCCGGCACTCGGCGGACAAAGCACGACCACGGTTGCTACCGGCGTGGCTACGTTCAACTCTCTCACAGCCGGCGATTACATGCTTGGCATAGACCCATCAAGCATAGGCAGTTATCCAGTTAACCCCTCGCCCCAGCCAATAACCCTAGCGGCCAGCGCGACCAAAAAATACGCCTTAGCCGCAGCAGGCTCAACCCTGACCATTTCCGGCACCGTAACAGGGCCTGCTGGCACCAGTGTTGATGTTTTTGCGGGTGGTCAAAACGGTTTTACAAAGACGGCCGTGGTTCTTAGTGGAAATGCCGATAACTACAGTCTGCCTGTACAGGCAAACACTACGTATCAAGTTGGAGTTGGCCCAGCTATGCCGTCCTCATTTATGGCTCCGGGAGCTCCACCTCCACCCCCGCCCACGTTCAACTTTATGCCACCCGCCTCATTAGAAGTAAAAGTGTTGGCAGCCAATATTACCGGCAAAAACTTTATCCTTTCTGGCACCTCTAAAACGATTACGGGTTCAGTGCTAGATTCCTCGGGCAACGCCGTCAACACAGCCGGAGTCTTCGCTAGGCCAGTTTCCGACTCCACGACAGCAAGCAGTTCGTCAATCGGTTTTGGCACCGGTGGTCAGACAAACTCAAGTGGCGCCTTTACTCTCAACGTGGTGCCCGGTGTTTATCTTGTTGGTGTCTTCAAGCCGGGTATGCCGAATGTTTCGGACAAACAAATTACAGTGCCTGTAACTGGCAACAATAATCCCACCGCTCTCATATTTAAACTTGGAGCAGATACATCGCTTACCATTGCCGGTGGTATCAAGGATGATAGCGGCAACCCCATTCCTTATTCCGGTGTATCTGGCCGCAAGGTAACTTCAACTAGCGACACTAACGCCATCGGGGGTGGGGCCCAGAACTTTGTTAGCGGTCAGAGCGACGCCAATGGCGCTTATACCTTATATGTTAGCGCTGGAACATGGGTGGTTGAAGCTTACGCGCCCGGCTTCGGCAAGTTGGGAACTAAAACTCTCACCGTCGGTTCCTCAAGTTTGACTGGCCAAGATTTCTCTGCCCAGACTCTATCTTTAGGCACTATCACCGGCTCATCAACTCGCGCCACCGTTGCCCAACAAGGGGTGATGGTTAGAGCTGAAAGCTCAAGCGGTGGGAATATGGCCGCCACAGATTCTAGTGGTTCTTATGCCCTGAAGGTGCCCGCAGGCACTTATACGGTTACCTGTTTCTTTCCTGGTATCGGCGAGAGTACGCCAATTACGAGCGTAGCTGTAACAGCAAACAACACAACTTCAGGCCAAAATTGCGCCTTAGCCGCCCCCATAACAATAAATGTTAATCTTACGGACGGCACAAATCCTATTAATGGCGCCTTTGTTGATGTTCGTGACGCGAATGGTCGTGGCAACGGCACAGGTGCTTCCACTGCTTCAAGCACAGCCTCAACTTACGCAGTCTACTCTGTCAGTGTTCCTCCAGGCACATACACGGTTAGAGTTGGTCATCCCGCCTATGGGCAAATTGGCAGTACAACCGGCGTGAACACAACAAGGGGAATTAATTACACGGCAAGTGTCGGAGTTCTTAACACGGTAACAGGAACAATTCAATCTTCTGGCTCGGCTCTAAGCGGAGCTTGGGTTTCTATGTTCGGTACGCCTACAGGCCAAACCAATCCAATCAACATGGGTACTCAATCTTCTACCACAGGCGCCTTTAGCATGAGTGTTCCAACTGGCTCATATCGTCTGCGTGTTGATAAGCCGGGGTATAGGTCGTCCGAGACGGCAGTAAGCGTAAGCACCGCCACCAATGTAGGCACTATTAACGCCAGCCAATCAACACGTTCAATAACAGGCACGGTATTACTCAATGGTTCTGCCGTATCCAATGCCTTTGTGGACGCAAATGATGGCAGTGGTGGTTTCAGTGTCGGCCAGACAGATTCCACTGGGGCATATGGCCTTTCTGTTGATAATGGTACATGGACAATACGAGCCCATTCACTCGGCTATTCTGGAGGGCCGGTTTCCGTATCAGTTTCAAATGTCAGTCTCTCTGGCCAGAACATTAATCTCTCAGCAATCTCTGGTTTCAGTATCAAACCAGAGCGACAGGAAACCATTACTCCGACTTCGGGAGGACTGCTTACAAACTCCGACATCAGTGGCTTTAAACTTAATATTCCCGCTAACGCTCTGGGCACTGGTTCCAACGCCAATACTATAAAAACTCAAAATAACACCGCCGTTCCCAACCCGTCCATCGGGACAGCTTTGACCAAGAACGCCGTAACTGTTTCAGCTATTGACTCGTCTGGCCAGCCTGTGAAGAACCTAAACGACGATGTAACAATAGTGATACCATACACAGAGGCAGACATACCGAGCGGTCTTTCCGAATCATCTCTGGTCATTGGGGTGTGGAACGATGCTACCCAATCCTACGACTCTCTTGCGACCACCGTTGATACTTCTGCTAACACCCTAACGGCCACAGTTTCGCACTTCTCTGATTTTGTGCCCCTCATCAACTCCGATGCCCCAGCTCAAAGTTCCTCGGAAAGCGCGAGTGTTTCAAGCTCTGCTAGTACGGGTAGCGGTAGCGGAGGGGGAGGGGGTTCGCCCGGCTCCATTTCAATTTCGGCATCCATGGCTCGGCAACAGATTATTTACCCCGATGGTAGGGTAGAGTATGTTGATACTCCGGCCCTCACAACTTCTAGTGGCCAAGCTAGCGTATCCCAATCACCTAAAACTTCCTACAGTCGCTTACTTGTGGTTGGTTCCGAAGGTGCTGATGTTAGCGCTCTCCAGAGCTTCCTTGAGAAAAATGGCTTCCTCATATTGCCACAAGGTATAGCCAAAGGTTATTTCGGAGCTATGACAAAGAAGGCTTTGGCCAAATATCAAGTGAGCGCGGGGCTTGAAGCAGTTGGCGAACTTGGTCCAAAAACTCGCAAGCTCCTGAATGACGCTGATACGACCAGTAAGAGCGATGCTAGTCCGTCATCATCCCAATCACCTAAAACTTCCTACAGTCGCTTACTTGTGGTTGGTTCCGAAGGCGCTGATGTTAGCGCTCTCCAGAGCTTCCTTGAGAAAAATGGCTTCCTCATATTGCCGCAAGGTATAGCCAAAGGTTACTTCGGAGCTATGACAAAGAAGGCTTTGGCCAAATATCAAGTGAGCGCGGGGCTTGAAGCAGTTGGCGAACTTGGTCCAAAAACTCGCAAGCTCCTGAATCTAAATAACTAAAGTCAGCAAGAAACC
>Ga0209542_10004996_pt1 | contig 26860 bp, 35 predicted proteins | sample RifCSPhighO2_01_FD_184028 | JGI IMG/M metagenome (GOLD analysis project Ga0209542, IMG submission 184028) | Soil microbial communities from Rifle, Colorado - Rifle CSP2_plank highO2_0.1 (SPAdes) (version 2) | ecosystem: Environmental > Terrestrial > Deep subsurface > Rock core/Sediment ...
GAGACGTTTCGTCATTTCAAAAGTTTTTTGAATTCGGATTCGTTTAAAACTGAAACTCCGAGCTTTTGGGCTTTATCGAATTTGGAGCCGGGGTTTTCGCCTACTAATACATAGTCGGTTTCTTTTGATATTGAGCTCGCAACTTTGCCGCCAGCTTTGCGAATCGCATTCTTGGCCTCATCGCGAGACATTGTCTCTAGAGTACCAGTCACAACCAAAGTTTTGCCACTAAATGGCCCCCGTTTCACCCGAGGTTCAACCTCGGGTGGTTGAATTTTAAGCTTCTTAATTAGATCGTCTACAATTTTTGACTCTTGGTTGTCTTTAAAGAAAGCTACGATCTCCCCGCTCATCTTTTCTCCCACCCCCTCGATGCTGTCGAGTTCTTCTCTTGTAGCTTTGCGTAACTTTTCTATCGAGCCAAACTCATCGGCAAGTAAAATAGCTGTCTCTTCGCCGACGTGCGGTATGCCAAGCCCAAAAATAAATTTGGAGAGTGGCGCGCTCTTCGACTTTTCGATCGACTCGATTATATTCTGCGCTGACTTCTCACCAAATCTTTCCAATACCTCAAGGTCTCCTTTCTCTAACTCAAAAATATCCGCCGGAGCACCAATTAAATGCTCCTCCAGCAGGCGATCAATAATTTTGGGGCCAAGCTTTTCGATGTTCATAGCCTTCTTTGAAACAAAGTGATACAAGCGTCTACGTTCTTTTATGAAACAATTTTTATTTGTGCATTTATGAGCGGCTTCTCCGGGGACCCTCACAACCTCGCTCCCACAATTTGGGCATTTTTTAGGAAACGTAAATGCTTTAGAGTTTTTAGGACGAAGCTCTTTAACTACTTGGATCACTTGAGGGATAACATCCCCCGCCTTCTGAAGCACTACTGTATCACCCACCCTGACATCAAGGCGTTTGATCTCATCTTCGTTATGAAGCGTCGCTCTTGAGACGGTACTACCAGCAACCGAAACCGGCCTCATCTCCGCAACAGGAGTTAGCTTGCCCGTCCTGCCAACTTGGATCACGATCCGCTCGACGATGGTCGTTACCTGCTCGGCCGCAAACTTAAAGGCGATAGCAAACCGAGGGGCCTTGCCTGTATACCCCAAAAGCTCCTGACTCTTTCGTTCATTCACCTTTACAACAACGCCATCTATCCAATAGTCTTCCTTGCCTTTCTTTCCTTCCCACTCTTTCCAAAATGCAATCACCTCCTCTATGGTTTTACATAACTTAAAGTGGCGGTTGACTTTAAACCCAAGTTCCTGCAAGCGCCCAAGTTCCGCAAATTGTGTTTCCGGTATTGTAAAATCGGCCTTTACCACATCATAAATAAACGAATCGAGTTTGCGTGCGCTGGCGATTTTGGGATCTAGTTGCCTAATCGAACCGGCCGCAGCATTGCGAGGATTTGCGAAGAGCGGCTCGCCTTTCTTTTCTCTCTCTTTGTTAATACGCAAAAGCTCTTTTGTAGGAAGCCAAATTTCCCCTTCGACAGTTACGTCTACTTCTTCACTAAGCGCGAGTGGAATCGAATCAATCGTCCGCACATTTGCCGTTACGTCTTCGCCCACTACACCATCACCCCTGGTAGCAGCTGTCGCGAGTTTGCCGTTTTTATAAGTAAGAACGACTTTGAAGCCGTCTATCTTAAGCTCTGCAACATATGAAACATCGGTCTTTCCTCCCTCTTCTTTCAAAAGCCGTTTTACTCTTGTGTCGAAAGCTCGAATATCTTCCTCGGTAAAGGCGTCGTTAAACGACCATTGGGAGATCTCGTGTTTTACTTTCTTAAAGCCGGCAATTGGCTTACCTTCCACTCTTTGAGTTGGAGAGTCCGGATTAACAAACTCTGGGTACTCCTCTTCAAGCAGGCTAAGCTCCCGCTTTAAAGAGTCGAGGGCTTCGGGGCTGATCTCCGACTTATCGTAAACATGATAAAGCCGGCGATGATAATTTATCGCCTTCTTGAGCTCCTCTATACGCTTCTTTGCATCTGTTTTGTTTTGGTTTGGCATTTGCGGTCGTTCCGCTTCTTATGACTTAGCAGTGCGACCGCTATGAATTTTAGCAATATTTAAGCCATTTTCCGAGCCCTTGCAAATATTATCATTATATGATATAATTGAGTTAGCCAATTTCGGCATCCTGGAGTCAATCCATGACCACCATCCCGTACGTTCTCGCAGGGCTTCTCGTGGCAATCGGGGCGATGCTCTTCATGAAGGGACACTTCGGCAGGGTGGACTCGTACGCCAGCCGAAAGTGGCTGAAGATCGGGGGACTCGCTCTCGGGATCCTCACCACCCTCGGCGCCTCGATCCTGCTGCCCGATGTCATCTCTGGATGGGCAGCCTGCATGATCGGAGGATTCACGGGCTTCGGAGTAACCCTTCTGAGGCCCATCTGACTGGACCGCACGTGTCTCTCATCCGCCCCGCGGACGACTGGGATGCTTGCGGTCCTTTTCGTTTAAAATAAAAAACTTACTCATGCTATCTTTACACGATCGTGGTGAGTTAGCATTATGGGAAAGGTAACATTTTGCACCGATCGATAAAATTTGTTACTTAAGCATAACTGAGCTGCCGGATAGCTTAATTTTAGTAGTAGCGGCGTTGGGCGCGGTCAATGCGACGTTTGAAGTCAGGATCGCAGGAGTTGAATCCCCAAGACGTAATTTTGCTCTTTAGTGGAGGGGAAAGTTTGTTTATTTGACTGTGAACACAGTAATCAGTATCAGTGTTTAGAAGTGAGTTAAGCCAAAACTCCTTGGTATCTGAATCGACTGGCCCCAAGTTGTTTGGTGGATTACCAGGCGGCACGACTACCCCATCGCACTCTATCGGCAAACTAACTCCGGGCTTAAATGGGTTAACAGGATCAAACCTAGCATCACCCCTTCGGTTGTCCCAGTAGAGTACACACTCCGAACTGGTATCCGAAGCATAAAAGGCAAACTGTGATTCGCGGGCAGTGAAGGCCAGGATCAACTCTTTATAAATAACCGTGGCCATGCCTATGCCAATTGAGAACAGTATGGTCGAGATGATGATCGCCAAGAGCAGAACAAATCCCCTCTGTTTGTTGGTAAACTTCTTTTTCATGAGCAGTTAGTCACAAACTTCTTACCCCACCACATTAAGTTTTCGGACAACTTAAACTGACGATCTCTCAACCCTTCATGCCACTGTATGTACGAAGTCACTTTTATTTCAAGATTATTAGGATCACCGCACTCCCCCAGATCAAAGGGGCTTGAATCATACACGCCTTGCTCCCAGTCAGCAGCCGTTTGATTGGGAATTCGCTCTATCTCTACCCACCTGGTAAAAATAGCGTCAACGCCACCCTGGAAACCAGTACCATTACCATAGAGGCGCCTGCCAGTTACTGGGTCTTCAACATACTTAAGTGGAGGACACTCTCCAACGCCATTACACTCATCTAGTAGTTCTCCAAAACCAAGAGCGTTAACCGTGCACTTCTTTAAGACCGTATCGCCCATTTCAGAAACACAGTTAGCAAGCTCGGGATCAGCGAGCCAGTTGGGAGAGTTGGGAGGAGTAGCAAAAAACATACCCTTGTCACGTTTATTCCTAACTATCTCAACCGCCTCTTGGGCTAAATAAGATGCCACCATTTGATTACGAATGTGCTGAACAGCTATTTGGCCCTGGGGCACCACACTAAATGAAGTAGAAATAGCTACAAGAATTATGGCGATCGATATAAGTGCCTCAAGTAAAGTGAACCCTGTTTTTAAGTTAACGTGCTTCATATATTGGCATCAGCTTCTCTTTGGCTAACTGTTGTTTGTATATTGAAATCTGCTTGCTCATTAGCTTTTAAACCAAAAATGCTCGTCTGGCCACGCACAGTCATAAGAACTCGTGGTTGAGATTGGTCTGGTGGAGGAGCCGAGCCAGTTACGTTAAAAGTCACCTCCTGTATAGTCACTTCGGGGGCAGTTATTTTGAACGGTCCGTCTTCACCTTCGGGCGAACTACTTCTTCGCCATATAGCACCGTCCTGAAGGTAAAAAAGATAGGTTGTTTCACCTTCCTTAAAAGATATACGACTGCTACCTATAACCGTACAGTCAGTGGGCACGGCTACAGGGAACCCGCCATTACAGTCGTAATTTTTGCCGGTTCGCATCGGGCGAGACATATGTTCGAGGGCAAAGTTTAAGTTTTCAAGTGCAACAAGTAGAGCTTGGGCCCTGTCGTTAACATGAGAAAGATTAAGAAGCGCGCCTATTGCCACCAAAACTACCAAAGAAAAAATAGAGAGCGAGATCAAAAGCTCGATCAGAGTGAACCCACCTCGGCGGGTAAACCCTTTTGTATTTTTTGATTTAAGGTTCAACATAGTCTTGGACAGATATCTGGCCAGTTATCCAAATCCTAACGACCTTTTTGGCGTCAGGCACTTTTGAGCTCGATATGATTATCTCTGCTGAATTGTGGTCCTGATTATCGTCTGGAATCTTTCTGATGTGAGCTTGTGGATCGGGTCTTCTGAAAGTAATATGAAGCTCCTCGAGACTACCATCGCTCCAACACGAACGGCCTGCATCAACCACGCAAACGTCGTAGACAACCACCTCCCTTGTAATCCTCAACTCTTCGAGCCTCTCGCAAGGCCCTCCGCAATCTACGTTACCGTTTGGTCCGATGAAACCTGTGACAGATGGGTTGAAAAAGTTATCTCCATTTCCAGCGTATCGAGTATCAGAACTACAGTTTCCCAAGTTATCGCAGAAGTCTCCAAATATTATGAAGCTGTTATCGGAACCTTGGACGGGTTTTATATAAAAACCGTATGGAGGGTAAATATTGTTTTCGACAGGAAACTCACGAACAGCCAAACCGTAAGTTTGAGCCTGGCGCATAGAAAGTGAAATCTCACGGGCAATACGAGAGAGTGAGAAGCGACTTCCAAGTTCAGGGTATTCGGCAAGAATGCTCGCTGTTATAAAAGCAATGATGGCTGTAACAACAATCATCTCGAAGAGAGTAAACCCACCCGAAAGATTTTTTTTAGTCAAGAATCTCATTTTTTAAAATATCCAGTCAAGAATGTTTAAGTCTAAAATAAAAGCTAAAAATGTTCCTACAACCAAAAATGGGGCCAGTGGTATTTCATGCTTCATTGTAAGATACCTACCTCCTGCTAACAACAAAACTATGCCCACCAAAGCACCAATCCAAAACCCAATCGCCTCCGCGGCAAGGCCCGAACCCCAACCGAGAAGCAAGCCTATGCCGAGTGATAGTTTGGCATCTCCAAAACCCATCCATTTGCCCATAGATATAAGCCACAGGAAAGCAAAAAAGGCAAAAAATATTGGGCCGGCAAGAATATCTAGGTTTAGTGAAAAGTTGCTGAAATCTATATACCAAGCTGCAGTCAAAACAGACATCCCTATAAATATATAGACCAGTACATCGGGGATTATTTTGTGCCTTAGGTCGTACACCGATATGGCAATCAAAATCGAGAACACAGTGGCATACCAAGTAAAGGGCGACAGCAGAGTATCTAAAAAACCGGCACCTCCAGGCCAAAACTTGCTAGCTATCAACACAAAAACCCCTGCAGTTATAAGTTCTACAATTATGTACTGCCAGGAAATCTTAGAGTGACAGTGATGGCACTTACCTCTTTGAGCAATGAAACTAACTACAGGAAGAAGTTCGTACCACTTTAAGCTCACGCTACACGACAAACACTGTGACCTTCCCTTAAAGATAGATCTGCCAGTATTCAAACGCAAGACAACAACGTTTAAGAAGCTACCCACGACCAAACCCAAGAGTGCAACGAAAAAATATGGGAGAATCTGCATCGACTTAATGTTAACACAAAAAAACAATCCCGACTCATGTCGGGATTGAAAAAATTTAGAGTTTTTTAAGACAAACTATGGAGTAGCACATCCTGTAGCGGTAGCAACCTGATCTTCAACCGCCTTCCCATCGTGGTCAACACAGAATGTCGTTTCTCCGTCAGACAGAGTCGCAGAGAATGAGTACTCTTGGCTATTTATGAAGCAAAGAACATCTCCTCCACCCGCTGAATCAGAAACAGCTTGTACAAGTTCCTGAACTGTTACGTCTGACAGCATATTTTCTGTCTCGTCTACGTCTCCCTGACAACCAGTAGCTGTATAGTCAGTTCCAATATTGTAAGCGTTGTTGTCAGTGTAATAGAGCTCTGCTTGAGATCTAAGCTGTGACAATTGCGCCTTAGCTGCGGCGTCATTAGCCTTGCCCCTAGCATTATTCAAAGATGCGAGGACTACAGCCGCCAGAATGCCGATAATGGCGATAACCACCAAAAGCTCGATCAGGGTAAAACCTCTCTTAAAACCTTTTTGCCTAAACATGACTTATAAATTATTTATAATGATAATTAGCTTATGTGCTTAAACCGACCAGGAAAAGCACTGATAGCATGTAATACGACCATTATACTCTCTAAAAACGCCTTATATAAATCATTTTGTGGATAACCCCCTAAATAGCGGCCGTGATGCTGTAGATTGGCAAAAGTATGCCGGCAAGCATAATGCCTACCATTAGTCCTAAAACCAAAATAAGAAGTGGCTCAATCAAGCCAACCAAGGTATCAACAGCCGAATCTACCTCTCTTTTATAGAAGCGCGCCATTGTTTTAAGTACGAAACCAAGCTTGCCAGTTTCTTCGCCAATACGTGTCATTTGCACAACAATTTGTGGAATCTCCTTGTGGACACCAAAAGACTCCGCTACAGAACTTCCACCTTTGACCGACTCTGCGATCTCCATCAACACTCCAGCGTAAACTTGGCTACCTACAACATCAGCACTAACTTCAAGGGCGTGGAGCATTGAGATACCACTCGAAAGCATCGTGTCAATGTTGTCAGAAATGCGCGATAGATAAAGTTTTTTGTATAAGTCACCAACATACGGAATACCCAAGCGAAACTCATCAATAGTTCTCTTGCCACCGGAAGTTTTTGAGTAACGCCACATGAACACTGCGCCGACAATAAGGAGAACCAATAGGAAAGGTCCGTAGTTTATAAAGAAGTTGCTTGTACCAATTATTATTCTGGTATAAAGAGGAAGCTTCTGCCCTGCCTCCAAGAGAATAGATGAAAGTTGAGGTATTACTACGATTAACATCAAAATCATAACGGCCACAAAGACAATAACCACGAATATTGGGTAGACAAGAGCATTCTTGGCTTTTCTGGTTAACTCATAAGAACGTTCTAGGTAGTCAGCCAAGAAGTTAAAGGTCTCCGAGAGTTTTCCTGACTCTTCGCCCGCCTTAACCATGTTTACGTAAAACGGGCTAAAGACTCGCACGTGCTTAGCCATGGCTACCGATATACGCCCACCGGCACGGATATCGTCGGCAATTTCCTGCATAATTCTTGAAAGGTAAATGTTCCCCGTTTCTGTAGCAAGTAGCTCAAAAGCGTTCAGTACAGATACGTTCGCTTCAAATAAAGTAGCAATCTGACGCGAGAGAATCACCACCTCGCGCTGGCTAACGTGGTCAAACCAGCTTATGTTTTTCGCAAAAAAACCTTTCTTGTCTACTGACTCAACCGAAATTACAATTAACCCCCTCCTTTGAAGCGAATTTATAGCCGAATCTACGTTGGGTGCATCTATACTACCGGCTTGCTCTTTCCCCTCTCCAGTTGTAACTCGATAGTTGTATAGCATATTTTATAGCAGTCTCTGCAAACCTTCAGGATTTAGAGAGTAGCGATAAGCAGTATCGGGAGAAACCTCTCCTCTCCTTACAAGCTCCGACAGTGAGTGGTTCATATCCACCATACCATCTTCGGTCCCCGTTTCAATTACAACGTTAATTTCGTGCGTTCGGCCCTCTCGTATAAGGTTCGACACCGCACTGTTGTTCAAAAGTAGCTCATAGGCTGGGATTCTCCCGCCGGATACTCTGGCCACGAGGCGCTGGGAAAAGATACCCAACAAGCTGCTAGCAAGCTGCAAACGAATCTGTTTTTGTTGTTCAGACGGGAAAGAGTCTATGATGCGGTCAACGGTTTGAGCGGCGTTGTTTGTATGAAGAGTTGAAAAAATAAGGTGACCCGTTTCGGCTGCGGTTACCGCTGTGGCGATCGTTTCAGGCTCGCGCATCTCGCCGATCATTCCAACATTTACGTCCTCACGAAACATTGAGCGCAGAGCTGTATGAAAGTCGTTGGTGTCGAACCTTACTTCTCTTTGGTCGATTATTGAACGGCCTTCAGGAAAAACGTACTCAATTGGGTCTTCAATAGTAACGATGTGCTCGGCTCTCTCTTGATTTATAAGGTTAACCATCGCGGCGAGGGTTGTAGACTTGCCGTGACCGACAGGGCCCACAACAAGAAAGAAACCCTGTTCTTTCCTCGCGATATCGGCAAGGACGGGCGGCAAGTTGAGTTGTTCGATGGTACTGATGTCGGTCGGGATGAGCCGAAGTGCGACCCCAACTTGCCCTTGCTGGAGAAAGGCGTTACCGCGGAATCGAGCTTGGCTACCTGCAGCATATGAAAAGTCTAACTCTTTTTGTTCGGTAAAACGCTCCTGGTTCTCTTTAGCAAGTAATGAAAACAAAAGCCCCTTGGTATCTACCGGAGTAAGCTTAGGATAGTTTACCAGAGGGATTAGGTTGCCTGAAACTCTGATTGTAGGATTTCGGCCGGAAGAGAGGTGAAGATCTGATGCTCCCTCTTTTATTACGGTAGCTATAAGCTCATCCATTTGGCCCTTATAGTCAAGCATGCTTTGCGGTTATCTCTTTAACTTTTGTAACTACTTCAGATGGGGTAGCGCTAGCTTTAACGATGTAACCACTGGCTCCTAAGGACAGCCCCTTGTCTACGTCTTCCTTTTGGCCCAGGTTAGAAAGCACTACGAGAGTTGCGTCGGGCACTAATTTTTTATCTTTTATAGTTTTTAAAACTTCAAAACCGTCGACGCCGGGCATTACAATATCAAGCAGGACAATATCGGGCTTTTTGCCAGATTCGAGCATTGTTAAGGCATCAGAACCAGAAAGAGCGGTCTCGACATCAAAACCGTTTTCAGTAAACTTCATTGCATACATATCAAGAAGAAACTTATCGTCGTCTATTATTAGTACTCCTTTTTTCTTTTCCATTAGTCAATTATTACACATTATTAATCTCTTCAAAAGGTATAAGACCGGTAAATGCCTTCTGTAGCGCGTCTTCACGCATGGTTAACATTCCTTTATCGCGAACATGCTTATATATATCAGTATCTGAGGGGCTTTTAAGGATCATCTTCTCGAGATCAGTGTCCATTTCAAACATTTCAAAGACGGCCTGCCTCCCCCTTGTACCGCCAGGACAAGTTGGAGATGGTTTTAGGTGATAAATGGAGTCAGAAGTTTGAAAGTTTTTCTTAAACTCTTCTGGCAAATCTGCCGTCTGACTCTCTATCATCGCCTTTGTGGACGCATCTATCGGCACAGCTTCCTTAGATTCGGGGCAAATAAGCCGAACAAGGCGTTGGGCCATAGCAAGAATCAAGGTGGGGCCTATTAGAAATGGATCAACCCCCATGTCGATCAAACGCGGGATCACACCAGTCGCGTTATTGGTGTGAAGTGTAGACAAAACCAAATGACCCGTGAGTGCCGCTTGGACAGCAAGCTGGGCTGTTTCCTTATCACGAATTTCGCCGACCATGATTACATCTGGATCTTGACGAAGGATGCTCCTTAAACCATTGGCAAAATCGTAACCTATCTCTGGCCTAACTTGCGACTGGCTAACTCCCGAAACGCTGTACTCTACCGGATCTTCGAGGCTGATTACATTTAACTTCTCTCGATCGATCTCGTTTAGCATCGCGTAAAGTGTAGTGGTTTTACCGGATCCCGTAGGACCAGTAATGAGAATCATGCCGTAAGGCTTGGAAATGGCTTTTTTGATCATCCCAACGTGCGAAGGTGTCAGTCCGAGCTCGTCTATCTTTTTAATTCCCTTCTCTGAATCTAGAATACGGATAACGATCTTTTCTCCGTAGTAAGAAGGAAAACTGGAAACACGAAAGTCTACCCTCCTGCCGTCAATCGGGGCCGAAAAACGCCCGTCTTGCGGTTTACGCTTTTCGTCTAGCTTCATGTTGCAAATTATTTTTATGCGAGCAACGACGGCGTCGTGAACAGAAGCGGGAAGGAACAGGCTGGTGTAAAGTGCGCCATCAACTCGGAATCTAACCCGTAAGCGCCCGTCGGTTGGTTCGATGTGAATGTCGGAGGCGTTACCATCGGTCGCATGGCGAATAATTACTGCCACAATCTTGGTAATAGGAGCATCCTCTACAAGCTGAACGTCATCACTAGAAGACACCGAGAGTCCCTTCATTAGTTCTGTAGGCAGTTTATCTTCTTCTGAAAGTTCAGCGTCTAATTCTCCAAGAGCTTTTGAAACTTCACTTGAAAGGTTTTTGTAGTCTTCGATAACCGCCTTGAAATCTTCTGGAGTAATTAAAAAGAACTTGAACGGAAGCCCTAGTTTGTCACTTATGAAAGAAACTGCGTTGCGTGCTTCAATATTGTCGGGATCAACAATACCTATCTCGAGGATTCCATCCTTAATACCAATAGGAACAAACTGATAGTTAGCCGCCGACTCTTCTGGAATATATTTTAAGATCTCGGGAGAGATCCTTTTACCACTCAGATCTTTTATCGGAATCTTTTGTGCTCCCCTAGGTACGGAGGGTTCAATCGCCATAATTTTTATTGCTGACCACTTGGAGCCGTAGTGCCGGATGGGTTACTTTGTGGCTTTGTTGTGGTGGTAGGAGGAGTAGAGGTAGAAGCAGGTGTTGAGGTAGATTGAGGTGCAGAACCAAACTGTTCGTTTGGATTAAGCGGTAGAAACGGATTGTTTCTTCCTTGGGGTTGTGGTTCAAGGGGGCGGCTGTAGTCCACCAAGCTTGTAAAACTTGGATCGTCAAAAAGGGTTGGGTCGAGTTTAATGTTCTCGAGATTGCGAAGCATTCGAAGAAGCTCTTCTGATCCCTCGCCTTCATCAGGGTCAACATAAGTTGTCCGCTCGAACGATAGCCCTTCCGAAGTTGGTTCACCACCGTCACCAAAAAACACTGCCGCAACGATAATAATGAACACTATTACTACCCCAATCGCCACAATTTTTGCTATACGTGACTTCATCATGGTTTGGGTGGGTTATTGAGCCAATAAGTTTTGATCGCCACGCCGTAAGTGTTCGTGGTTCCCTTGTCTGACGAGAACGCGAGCGAGGTGACGTCGGCAATACGCAGGCTCTTTTCTAGATCGTCCAAGAACGCCTTAAACGAAAGGTAGTCACTTTCTACAGCAAAGGTTAGGGTCATGAAAGCAAACTTATTAGAAGTTATAGTAGCCGGCACTATCTGGCCAGAAGAGTCGGGACGACTGTTCTCTATTGCATTTATTTTGACGTTGTTAATCTGCATGTTGTGGAGTCGGGCAATGTTGTTTATCTCAAGTATCAAACGTACACTGTCGACGTGGCTGGGAAGAAGTTTGTTAAGTTTATCTTTATCGTTTATATCAAATGCACTGTACTGTGCGTTTAGTTTATCGCGCTCGGCACGAATGCGAATGGCGTTGTTGAGAGCTTCATTTAAAGCTACGCTCTCTGCTTCCAGAGGCTTAGCACCATCAAGCAGTGATCGTATCGGAACGACGAACACTACGACTGCAACTACTATTAATATTAGGGTGACTACGATTTTCATTTTTTAAGGATTTTCACTTTCCATTATATCGAGATTCAAATTCTTTCGGTAAGAAACAAGATCAGGATGAACACCCATTCTTAAGATAAACTGCACTCGACCACTTTGGTTAACCACAAAATCTGAAAAGACAGGATTAATTATCTGCGGATGTGCCGCAAGCTGATCGGCCTGAAGAGCAATCGCTTCGTAACTTGCCGCCTGCCCAGAAAGAGTCAGCTGGTGTACACCTTGCGCGTCCACCATATACTCAAGCGAATCAAACTGAACAGTTCGTAAGGTAAGTTGCTCGAGTGTATCGAAAAATGGAACAAGTGTGGTGTGCCTATCCAAAAGTTCCCTTGCGGCGATCAGCTTCCTGTCAGTTTCTTCAAATTGAGCAAGTAGTTGCGGGTCGAAAGCTTCTTTTTCTTTTATCAAATCTGATTTCTGCCTATCGACTTCACCCTTCAAGTAGCCCACATAAGCATAGGCCCCTCCCCAGCCAATAAGCGAGAGAATGAAAAGTGCGATCCCAATTACCACCACGAAACCTACCGGGCTCCTGTGCCTTTCCGTTTTAGCTTCTAGACTTTTTTTCGGAATAAAAGATGTGTGGATTTGTGTGTCCATTTATAAGCATATTATAACAACTAGCACGCAAAATATGCACAAAAGTTACCAACAGTTAAAAAACTTCGCGAGATATCTTGATTATAAAAACGAAAAGAGCCCACACGTGGAGTACGAACCCCTTTCGTGCGAGCTCCGTGCCCGCTAAGCCACTGGCCGAACGACCACGACCCGCGGGCAGTGCTTGTCCTTCCAGGCTCGGTACCCTTCGCGGAACAGCGGCCACGCGTCGGAATGTCTTACCTTGGAGGCAAGGCCACGCTTCAGGGCAATCGCAAGCCAGCAGAGTCCGGCAACGAGAGCCACGGCGATGAGTCCTGTTCCGAAGTAGAAAAGCATCGCCCCGCAGAAGTGGCGAAAAGACGGGAAGAACCAGAACACCAGAGACAGGAGACCGATGATCTCGAGACTGACCACGATTACCCACTTGGGAATATCGAAGTCCCTGACCATCACGGGCTCAAATGGTTCGGGATCCCAGAATCTTGATGTTCTCGCATCCATATCTTTGAATGGGTGCGAAGTCGGCCGTGCCGCGCCCACCCCAACCATGAGGATGGTTCCAACTCCCCAGACAACGTAGTCGACAACGATGAGAGCCAGAACCAAGAGACCAATCACCAGAGCCACAATTCCAATCGGGAACGTGAGCAAGATGATCCGCCAGAGATACTGGCAAAGGTTCTTCGGCTCGGGTGCGTCGCGCCATTCGTTGTAGTCACCCCTGAAGTACCCGACCACATGGGTAAAGCACCAGAGCCAGTAGAGGAGAAGGTGTCCGACTGGATCTTCCTTGGCTTTGAGGCCATCGTTGATTGTGAGGCAGGCATGCTTCTTCCTCGTTTTCTGTTGCGAATTTCCCAAGCGTGGCACCATGCCTAGCCCGAGTATTTCGCGTTACCATCCTACTCTGTTCTACTCTTTTTTGAAAACATTTGCAACAAGGCCGGACCTTGTCCCCTCCTCGATTACATGAAAACGCGAACGCCGTGGACTCCTAGGCCACGAGTGTATCGCGGCCGAATCCACGGCATTGGTACTCAATCATCATGATTTTCCTCGTCCGGCTCGTGGTGACCACAGTTCGGACAACGAACACAGTGCTCATCACACTTGGTGCATGGTCCTTGAGAAAGCGGAAACGACGCAACGTTCTCACCGGCCTCGCGCCGGCGGCGTTCGAGAATTTCCTTCTTCGCCGCTTCGAACCGCACACGCAGTGACGGCCTCTCTCGAAACTCTCGCACCAAGAACCAGCGGATTGCCTCTTGGATGACGTAACGCTTCCGGCTGCCATACGCAGCGCAGTAAGCCTCTAGATCACGCGCCACATCGTCATCGCAACGAAATCGGATCACCGGCATGTTACCTTGCCTTCCTCATTGTTGCTCCCCCATCCCAAGTTTTACTCCTTTTTCGACAAAATACAATCACTCACAACAACTTAGCTTTTCTGTCCGATCGGCTAATTTTGCTAAGTGGTGTTTCGCACGTTTATCTCCTACGTCGTTCGAGTATGACCACGCGCCGCTCGAGTGCGCTAAAGTGATCCCAGTCTACTTTCTTTTTTAGATCACCTTTAATAAACTCTATATCAGTTTTTATTATGGCCATATCTTCCATGAGACTTCCAATCATTTCTGTATGAGAATCTAACTTCTCGTTCATCCCCATCTGTAAGTCACCAAAAATCTTAAATTGGCTATTTATGTCTTCAAGAACAACAGTGTACTGGTCTTTTTTATTCGATTTCTTTAGTTTCGACATGTGGTAATTATATCACGCTAGGCGGTTTCTTGGAGTTTGCGTAGGGCTAGGCCTATGGCGACGGCGAATTCGGGGCCGGCGTCGGCAAGAATGTCGGCTAAAAATGCGGGCGATTCGGTTTTGTTAAAGGCATGCCCTGGGATAATTTCAGCTTGAAATGTTTTTTGGGCAAGCGGAACAATCCCCTTTAGTAGAGTTCCGCCTCCGGTTAGTATGATCTTGGGAACTAATCTAGAGTACTTTCTCTCAAAGTCGGCAATGACCCTGCCGACTTCGTAAAAGATGTACTCGACAGTCGAGCTTACAAGCTCCCCTGCTCCAGATGCGTCGAAGCCTTCTAGTCTTTTCTTTTTTTCTGCCTGATCAAAAGTTAAACCCAAAGAAGTAGAGATGGAGTGAGTTATGTCTTGGCCACCTTTGTCTATCACATGGCTAACTTTTATGATTCCGTAATCAACGATCGCAAGCTTAGAGGTGCTAGCGCCAAGATCTAAAATAGCCATGGGGGTAATATCGTGAGAAGCAACGGCTCTGATGGAACTAAAGGTCTCAACTTCAAACTCATTAGCTTCGAGTTTAAGTTTGGAGACAAGTTCGGTATAACGATTAATCGTCTCTTTGTGTATAGCAACGATTAGCACCTCTTTTTTGTGAGAAGTAACTTCTCCCCCTGTATCGGCAGAAGTTTCATCTTCGGGGCCATGGAACTCGGAATCTGGTATCACCCACCAGTCTAGCGCCACTTCGGTAATCGGAACCGGAATGTACTTACGAGCCTCGATGGGAATAATTTGGTTAAGCTTCTTTTCGGAAAAAGAAGGAATGTCTACCACCTTAAGCAAGCTCGAGCGCAGTGGAATTGATAAGGCGGCGTTACGAGTTGTGACATTTGCCTCGCGGAACAAGTCGGTAATAGCTTCAGTAAGTTTATCGACTTCTAAAGTAACTGCTTGACCCACCGCTTGCCCACCATAAGTACCAAGTGCTAACTCACCATAAGTTTCGAGTATGGCCTTGCCGCCTTTTAGTTTGAGCTGGACAACTTTTACGCTCGAGCTACCTACATCAATACCAATAGCACTATTATCCTCCTTTAGAAACCCGAGTTTCCTAAAATCAAACATGTTGGCAAGTGCATTGGACATATTCTATAGGATATAATTGTAGTTATTATACCATTATGAAACTATTGTGGGAACTTATTTTGCGAGTAATTTTCCCAGATTCATGTATTGCCTGCAAAACTCCAGACACACCGCTCTGCTTAAAGTGCCTTTCAAAAATTGAGCCGGCAGAACGAGAAGTTCAGGGAGTTTTTGTCTGTTATTCGTACAGAGACCCGATAATTCGAAACGCTATTTGGCGTCTCAAGTATAAAAATCATCGAACGCTAGCGTTACCATTATCGCAGACAATCGCTGATTTCGTAATCGAGGAGTTAGCCGACCAAGAACTTTTTGGTAACTCGAGCCAAGTCCTAGTAACAGCCATCCCACAGTCAAAGAAGCGCACCCGCGACCGAGGCTACAACCAAAGCGCCCTTTTGGCAGAAGGGGTTGCCAAGAAAGTTGGTCTTATTTTCTCCCCAAAACTACTAGAGAAGGTACGCGAGACTGCTCGCCAAGTAGAAATGAAAAATCGCCAAGCGCGCATTGAAAACCTAAAGGGTGCTTTCCATGCCAGAGAACCAGAAAAAGTAAAAGGCAAAACGATAATCATCATCGACGACGTCACCACAACTGGCGCCACCTTTGCAGAAGCTCGCCGCGCGCTAAAAAGTGCCGGGGCCAAGCGTATCATCGCCTGCGCGCTTGCGCACTAAAAATCCAAACTGGGGAAAAGAAGAATGGCGGAAATTGGACCGTGGCACTATAATAACATTTATGGATAAACAAACTTATTATAAGGCAGCTGGCGTAATCTTTTTGATAATTGCTGTTCTTCACCTCTTTCGCGCAATCTACGAGTGGGAGGCAATTATGGGAGGATATGTTATACCAGTCTGGTACAGTTGGGTAGCGGTGGTAATCGCAGGTTACCTCGGTATCCGCGGTATGCAACTAGCAAAGAGACAATAACAAATTTATTATTGTCGGGCCGTTATTTGACGTGCTAATATACATTGAATGGAAAGAAAACAAAAAATTGCGCTTCATATTTTAAGAGTTGGTTTAGCAATAACTTTTATTGGTATCGGAATTTATATTTTGAAAGATCCTGTTGGCTGGAGCGGTTTCATAAAGCCTTGGGCTAGAGACCTCCTCCCCACCTCACCCGAGCAGGTAATGATTACGACCGGCTGGGGAGATATTGTGATCGGCGTACTACTCCTCCTCTCGCGATGGAAGATCGTTGCCTTCATCGGAGCACTGCTTGCAACACTGCACATGATAGTCGTGCTCGTCACATCAGGCATCAACGCGGTTACAATCCGGGATGTTGCGATACTTGCCGCCGCGGCATCAGTGATGTTCATTTACTGGCCCACAAGACGAAAAAGCCTTGCCGAAACTCAAATACCAAACGACATTCAGCGACCGCGTATATAGTGTTGTCGCTGGTATAGCAGTACTACTCGAAGAGCAACCTATCTCCTTCTCCTACTTCTATTAAATAGTCTAAAATACTACTTATTCGTTCATATTCGTTAGCTAACCCAGTTTCCCTTTCGGCCAACATTCGTTTGGTAAACATCTTCAAGTTCCCATTTATCTCAGCAATCGTCTTTTCGTCCCAGTGACCCATCTTTTCAGGTTTCAAACGCATTGTCTCAATGAACAATCTCTTGGCTTCGTCTTTTCTCTCCTGCATATATTTGTTATCGCGAGAAGGAAAATGATTTAATCTTTTAAAAAATGACATAACGAATGGATTTTAAAGTATTCTAATACCCCAAGAGTACTCTCTCTCTCTCTTAGAAGTTCAAGTAGCTGTGTGTATACATAGAACTAGTACTGCACTTATTACCCCGCTTCACTTAAGATACTATAGTTTCTTATCTGAAGCCAAATGCGTTCCTGCGTTCCCTGAATTTTTAGAGTTTGAAGAAATCCTCAAGTTTTTCTTGATCTTCTAGAGTATTTGCCTCTACGTACTTTATCCCACTATTAAAACCGAAGTACTTTTTTATAAATTCAACTTCTTTCCGGCAGTCAAAAGGATAGACGAATACAGAGTTTTGGTAATGGTAACATCCGAGTTCACGTAATTTTAGAGATAACGCCCTGCGTGCAAGGCCAAAAGGTTCGGGGATATCAAACATTACTATCCTCCATTTTTCGTCCCATTTTTTCGGTTTAGGTAAAACAAGGCTTTCTACCTCGAGCAATTCCTTGCCAGCCCTAGATAATCTGATCTCGCTTTCTATGTAACTTTCAGATGGTTTAACCTGCACCAAATCATTTTTCTTTAGATTTTCGATCGCCCGTCTTATTTTCTGTCTGTCAACTTTGTTTTCTTTTCTCGGCATAAACATTTTCATAATAACGCCGATATTTGGAAGCGCGAATGCCGAGACAGCAAGACCGCCGAGCGCTAGGCCCTTTAATATTTCTAAGGAAAGTTTGGTTAATCGTCTTCTTTGGTATCTCTTCATTATTACCCTTATTGTCCTTTTAGGATGGCTTCACTTAGCATACTATAGTATCTTAAGTGAAGCCACGAAGTTATTACGAATTACAATATGAGGCTAGGTAGGGTTCTTACGGCTAGACACATTTGGAACTTTAGTGTGTGCGTAGTCGAGTTTGGCGGAGGGCACGCCCTTTCTCTCCCCTTCGTAGATTATGTAGTCTACGGAATTTTTTATCTCTTCCGGAATATCCTTAAACTTTTGCATGTACTTGTCGCCGGCTAAGTTGACTGAGGTGGTGACAAACGGTACACCTGCTTCAGTAACATATTTTTGAAACCAATGGTGGATTATCCTCACACCCAGCGAATCGTCGTTTGAGTTTATACTTGGGGCAACTACTTCTTTGTGTTTCCTGTGGAATATCAATGTATATGGCCCGGGGAGCTTGTCGAGCAACCTTTCGTCGTCAGCCAGGCAGTGTTCAACGATCCACTCTTTGCTTGGTGCGATTACCGATAAAGGATTCCCGTGTGCGCGCTTTTTGATTGTGCGCAGCTTTTGGACTTGAGACTCGAGCGTAGCGTTACAGCCCATCCCGTAAATCGTATCGGTCGGATAGATAAAAATATCGCCCCGCTTTATAGCTTCGACGATTTCGAGTTTGTTTGCTTCAACATTATCTGCGTGTATTATTTTCATACCACCGCAGATAGGACTTAACTATGAGAGGTGGGCCGAGACGAGCTTGGTCATCTCAAACATGTTGACGGTCTTCTTCCCGCCAAATACCGCCTGAAGAGCTTCATCGGCATTGATGTTGCGCTTGTTGGTTGGATCTTGAAGATTATTCTTCTTGATGTAGACCCAAAGAGCCTTCACTACTTCAGAACGTGGCATAGGGCCAGCACCGACAACTAAGGCAAGCTCTTCGCTTATTTTCATCGGCTTCATAAATGCACTGTTTGCTTTTGGCATAATATTCGATTATCTATTAGTGCCTATATATAAGCATACCTAGGTATTTTAGCAAGCAAGTTATTCAATTTATAGTGTTTACTAGACAAAGTTCGCAATGTTTCGATTCTAAAATCCGATTTCGTTTTTTTGCGGAGGCGGTGAGATTTGAACTCACGAACGGGTTACCCCGTTACGGCTTAGCAAGCCGCTCCGTTAGACCGCTCCGGCACGCCTCCAGTGAAAGAAAGGTAGCATATTTGGAGCGATTTTTCTACATTCTAAATATGGTAAGATTCTGGCATGACATCAGGAAGATTAATTTTGGTTTCGTTGATTATCGGCTTAATAATAGGAGCCAGTGTGATTTACATATGGGTAGGAGCAAAAGAAACCGACACCACGAACCAATCGCCTGAAGTTACAAACACTCCCCCCAACCCAGACCAAGGACTGCTCGACACGATCGCCAAACAAGACGAAGAGATACTCGCTCTCCAATTAGTAGCGGCGGGGCTTGATGAAAACAAAGATTGGATGGCCGGTGGACGTGGAATAGCTTATATAGCAAACATCTCCACTACTTCTGTATCAGTAGATCCTATATTGTGGCTCTCGCACACCGATGGAAGCTGTACATCAAATGACGAGTTCATAATTGGCACCCCAATATGTAATCCGAACGAATTTTTGGAAATTAACATGAGCACAACTACTACGACTCTGCCACTCACTCAAAGTGCGGTTTTTTCTACCCTAGCACAAGACAATAGTGGAAACGTTATTGGCCAAGACATAAATATCAAAGAATATTTAGAACCCCCTTACGGTGAGGGCGATGAGGGTCCAGGCGCTTTTATAAACACGCTTGTATGGGTAGAAATCACAAAAGGCAAAGTTGAGAGACTCGTGATGCAGTACCGGCCATAAACTATGCGCGAGACAGTACTGCTAGACACTCTCTTTCGCCTAACCCCACCACAAAAAGCGGGGCTTAAAAAGTTAAAGATCAAAACCGTACACGATCTTTTGTACTACTTCCCTTCTCGTTACATTTCATCTTCGACTGTGCTGGGCACCGAACTCACGACGGGCCAAAAGGTAACCGTAGTCGGCCGCGTCGTCTCACAAAAAGCCAAACGCACTTGGAAGACGCGCGTACCAATGGCCGAGATGACAATTGAAGACGCAAACGGCAAAAAAATTAAAGCCACTTGGTTTCATCAGGCGTACATGGCCAAGAAAGTTTTACCGGGAACTACGGTATCACTCACGGGCACCGTAACTGAAAGAGGCGGTTCACTTTACTTAGCTAACCCGATTCTAAACGAGGAAGCAAAAATAGAAATGGGGGGTCTTTTTGAACAAGGTCTGGCCTTGGGAAATTCTCAAGGCCAGACCTTTGGCGAGCTCACGCCCATCTATCCGGAAACGCGCGGGCTTTCGAGCTTGTGGTTCTATGGCCATGTGACAAGTATCTTGAAGACGAAAATTATCGATACACTCACTGATCCAATCCCTAAAGAGATCTTAAAAAAGTACAACTTACCGAAACTAGCGAGTGCCCTCGTCTGGATACACACACCGAAGAAATCAGGTGATGCAGAGGCGGCGCGCAAACGATTCGCTTTTGAGGAGATTTTTTTCATCCAGCTCTCGCGACAAAAAGCACGCGATGAGTACAAAAGTAATCCGACTTTTAGCGTGCCGATCAGAGAGGCTGACTTAAAAGAGTTCGTTGAGCGCTTCCCGTTTGCGGCCACCGAAGCACAACACAAAGCCATTCGGGTAATTCTTGAAGATCTTGCGGGCGAAAAGCCAATGACGCGCCTGCTGGAAGGTGATGTGGGCTCGGGCAAGACGGCCGTGGCCGCTTCCACTGCGTTTGGAGTTGTTACGACCCCCACTCATCAAGGCCAGGCCTTGGGTAATTCTAAAAGCATGGCCTTTGGGAATCTTCAGGTGGCATACATGGCGCCAACGGAAATTCTGGCGCGTCAACATTTCGAATCATTCATCGAGTACTTCAAGCATCTTCCTATCCAGATCGGCCTCATCACCGGAAGCGAATGCCGAAAATTTCCTTCCAAGATAAATCCATCTGGTTTTACTCACATCTCTCGCGCACAACTTTTGAAATGGGTGGCAAATGGCGAGATACCTATCTTGATAGGTACCCACGCGCTCATACAAAAATCCGTTAAGTTCAAGCACTTGGCATATGTGATTGTGGATGAGCAACATCGCTTCGGGACAATGCAACGTGCGGAACTCACGCGAAAGGCCGCCTTGCCGCCATTATTTAGCGGCAAGGCGGCTAAAACTCCGCATTTGCTTTCAATGACCGCAACGCCAATCCCCCGCACGCTTGCGCTGACTATCTACAGCGACCTTGATTTAACTCTGCTTGACCAAATGCCGGCGGGAAGAAAGCCGGTCAAGACGGAAATTGTTGGACCATCGGCGCGTGCTCGTGTGTACGAACATATTCGTGAGGAGTTGCACGCGGAACGGCAAGCTTATGTGATTTGCCCACGCATAGATGAACCCGACCCGACCAAAGAGATGGCCCTGCAAGCAAAATCTGCCAAGAGCGAACAAGAAAGGTTACAGAAAGAAGTTTTTCCAAAGTTCCGCGTCGGCCTCGTACACAGCAAATTGAAACCCGCAGACAAAGAAGAAATTATGCGGCAATTTACAAAACACGAAATTGATATATTGGTTGCAACAAGCGTAGTGGAAGTGGGCGTCAATGTGCCAAACGCCACCATCATTTTAATTGAAGGTGCCGAACGATTCGGCTTGGCGCAACTGCATCAGCTACGCGGTCGTGTGCTTCGCTCAACGCACCAGGCGCACTGTTACTTGTTTACTGAAACCAAAACCAAGCAGTCGCTTGATCGCTTGCAAGCGCTCGTCACGGCCAAAAACGGTTTTGAACTGGCCGAGCTTGATCTCAAGCTCCGCGGCCCGGGCGCGCTCTCCGGCACCAAACAGTGGGGCATCTCCGATCTCGGCATGGAAGCAATCAAAAATCTTAAAATGGTAGAAGCCGCCCGCACCGAAGCCCGCATCATCTTAGAAAAAGACCCCGAGCTAAAAAATTACCCGCTTATTCGCAATCGCCTCTCACAACCTAACGAAGCAGTCCATTTGGAGTAACCTCTAAGAGTTAACTAATTTTCTTCTCGAATAATCTCTACATCCACACCATCCAATTCAGTTACAGGAACTTTTTCACCGTTTTCTGTCATTAGATTGTTACGTAAATCAAACGTGTCAAAAGATCGCCATCCTGGAAACAACTTCATTCCTTTATATTTCCCGTCCTGGGGGATTAAGGTCACGTCTGATAAACCTATCGAAAACTTTTCTATTTCTGGACCCTTAGCTGACTTTTCTTTTCCTTCCATAAATAATGTTTGTTTTAACTCCTAATCCACCAATAGTACTCTCTCTCTCTCTCTCTGGGGAAGGCGAGAGGGTGTGGAGGATGGCGGGAAAAGCCGCTTGTGCTGGTATAATAACAGGCCTATGGACAAGATATCTTTCAGCAAACACGCTAGTGATCAGATGGCTGAACGCAAAATTTCAAAAGTGGCCATACTACGCTCTGTCCGAAACCCTGATAAACTTCAAGAACAAGAATCGGCTCGATTTCGAGCCATGAAGAAGTTCGGGAAAGCTGGCCATACACGGTTGCTTGTGGTAGTATACGACAAAGTGGAAGGTGGTTTGCGTATCGTAACCGCCTTTTACACTTCGAAAATAAAGAAATATCTATGAGATTTCACTACGATAAAGAAGTTGATGCGCTCTATATGCGCTTCAACGAACAAAAATACAAAAAAAGCGACGAGGTCGCCGAGGGTGTTATTTTTGACTATGATCGAAAAGGAAAAATAGTCGGCATAGAAATTCTCGATGCTTCAAAACGTTTCCCTGTTGCCTTCCGGAAAAATTTCAAGGCACATAAATTCCCAATAGTAATGGATGCCGTTCGTCGAGTGACTGCCTGAATTCTTGAAAAAGACCCCGACCTAAAAAATTACCCTGTAATTCGAGAACGCCTCGCCCAATCAAGCGAACAAGTTCATTTGGAGTAAGTAATACAAGCCTCATTTACCACGAGGCCGGACCTTGGGAATTTTCAGTAATCCGGGGCAATTAAATATATCTGTGAAAATTACCCCTAGAACAAGACCGGGCTTTGAGAATTGGAAATCTTATAAATTATACTAATGGGAAACAGGGTTTGTTACCATGAATCGGTAGCCTGTTACCGATGTCCCGTACTGGTTAGAGACATCTATATAATGATCACCCGCCGGGGCATCTAATGGAATAGTGAAAGTGAGTTGGGTACCAGTTACAGATGTAAGACCAGTAATCTGCTTATTCCAAAGATTGGCATTAGCAACGCTTAACCCACGTAGAATAATCGTGTTGTTGTATAAGGTGAAGTTGCGTCCAGTAAGAATTACACTCTGGCCAGCATTGGCAAAAACTGGAGAAGTTGAAGTAACAATGGGTTTTTCCGCGTCTTTGTTGGTAACCATAAATAACCGCCCGATACTTACCCCGCTTGAGTTAATCACCGTTATAATATGATTCCCGAGTGGCGCGTCGGAAGGAATAACTAAAGTCAGACTTGTGCCGTTTGTAGAATTAAGATTGGTTATTCTCTTTGACCAAGTCCCATTGCCCATGTAAACAGTGTTCCCTGTCGGAGTGTAGCCAGTTCCTAAAATAGTTATCGCGGAACCTACTGAATCAAATATTGGGGTTATGCCAGTTATTGTTGGGGCATCTGGGACCGTTGCCGTTAGTGTTTTGCCATCGTTATCACCGGTATTATTGCTTGAGCCAATCATCGGAGACGGCGCCTGCTGGTTTGTTGAAGGAGGTAAAACACCGGGACCACAAGGAAGCATGGACATTTTTATCCTTGTTTGCGGCCCAACCACACCGTATCCGGTCGCAGAACCCGTGCCTGAAGAGACTATCCCGTAGTATGCCTGAAATTTTTTGACTGCATTTTCAGTAATTAAACCAAAATAGCCAGTTGAGGTTTGATTAGTTGACCAACCGGTTACGACTCCGTAATTACTCAAAAATTTTTGTAGCCTACTAACCTGTCCCCCCGTGTAGGCATCTTGGCTGCCAAATGCCATATCGTAAGTAAAATCATTACACCACTCACCCCTAACGGGAGTAACGACATTGCCACTCGAATCGGTGGCTATTTCGGAAGACGAGACGAATTGTTGTGTCTGTAGTGTATTGATTTGACCTTGCAGAATAAGTAATTTTTCCTGTAGTATGGCTATTTGTTGCTCCACAGTAAGAACCGCGGCGTGAGAATTTACAGGTATTACTATGAGCGACAAAAGCAAAAACATTGTAAAAACGTAATATCTCATAAAATATAATTCACGTTTATCTTAATAATTACCGCACGTCGACATACACAAATAGTACTCTCTCTCTCTCTGCGGAGCGCAAGGGATGCGGGTGGATAGTGGAAACATGCTGAAATCTTTCTCAAAATATGTTATAATACGGGTATGAAAACAGGCGAGAAACCCCCGAAGATCGAGTTCCGGCAAGCGCTTTTTTGGGATGTTGACCCAAAGACGATTGATCCAGACAAAAATGCCGTGTACGTGATTGAGCGTATCCTCGACTTCGGCAACGACAAAGAAGTGAAGTGGCTGTGGGACTATTATGATCATGATTTAATACGTCGAGTTACAGAAAAATCGAGGGTTCTACATGGTTCAACTAAATCTTTTTGGGATTTAATGTTGCAAATATAATGAACTGGCGCACAGATATATTGCCAGTAAAAACAAAACGAGGTCTCGATCATTTGCGAGATGCTTCATGGCTCGCTCACGGCAAATGGTACTTGGCTGGTGGCACCGCACTTGCTTTGCAAGTTGGTCATCGGCAGTCCGTTGACTTAGATTTTTTCACAACAGAAAAAATTTTTACTCCAGAAAGTGTTCTGAATAACTTTGGAGACACAGAGTGGCGCACGGACACGTTGCGCGAGAATACAATATACGGCGAACTTCTTGGAGCAAAAGTCAGTTTTATCGCATACCCTTTCTTTATTCCGGCAAAAGAGATGCTTCGCTATGGATCGGTTCCCATTCTCGACAAGGATGACATCGCGGTAATGAAAATCGTGGCAATTAGTCAACGTGGTAAAAAACGAGATTTTGTTGATTTGTACTGGTACTCAAAAAATGTCCTGCCTCTAGCGACAGTTATAGAAAAACTGCCTAAGCAATATCCGACAGTGGCTCACGACTACTACCATATAATCAAAAGTCTTACGTATTTTGACGACGCCGAAGAGGAACTGATGCCGTCATCATTCTCGCAAGCAACATGGGAAGAGATAAAAAACTATTTCCGCAAGGAGGTGCCAGCTATCTCAAAACGAATCCTGCATTTGGAGTAAAAAATAATTCTATATTATTGACCGTCAATTGGGGTGGTCATCACACCCCAAATAGTACTCTCTCTCTCTGGAATTCAAGGCCTTGTGGGGATAGTAGGAAATGAAGATTTTTACTATCTATTTATAGCTGGAGCCACGCCAGTTTGTTTCGGCAACATCCACTTTATGGGTTTCAAAATCAATTGCAAAAGTAATTCTCATGCGACCGTGGCGTATTCGGAAATAACCTTCAAATGGAGGATTTAATTTTTTCAAATCAATGTTTATATCCCCGCCTGAAAATTTCCGCAATGCCAGCTTGATAGCATCGGTTACAACCTCCTAACCAAGATGATTCTTACGCAGAAATTTTAATGACTCTTTTGATAGAAGAACGTCCCATGCGCTCATGCGAGAAGCCGAATTCTTTTGCTAGCAGAACGATCTGCTTTACGCAAACTTTTTTCAATTTCTTTTTGTTCTTTTGAGCTTACCGTAGGCAACGCCAACGAACGAAGCTTCATTAACTCCGTGTCTAAAACATCACGCACGCTCTCTCTCACTATTTGGCGCAACTCTTTTTTACTCGTAGTTATCGTTTGCATGTGGCAATAATAACACGCTAGCCTCTCGAACTCAATGAGTTCTCAACACTAGGCTTTTATTTTATTTCAGGATGAACGAAGATGCGGCAATGGCAGGGGTTTCGACACAGGTAAACATTTGGAGTGATGCTCCAAGAATCATGTTTGTTATCACTTGTGCTTGAGCAGCAGTCATTGGATTGTCTACACCTGTCATTCTGGAATGCACTTTACCCTCGGCGTAAATAGTTTCAGTAAATAACGTTCCGTTGGTATAAGTTTCCTGACGTATCTTACCGTCACTTGAAAAGTAAAAGATAAGATCCCCTGTTAAGCCAAAGGTGCATTTCAAACTCTTGCGAGCCGCGACCGCGTCGCCAACAGTTTTGAATGAAAGATTGGCCGATGTTCCTAAGGCTACATCTGCGTCTGCGCTCACGCTTACGTCTGCATCCGCACTAACATCGGCATCGAGAGAAGCATCATCTTGTATCTCGGCACTTTCGTTGAGCTCTCCTGTATTTATTTCAACTTCACTTTTTGTCGCGACTTTATACCCTCCATAACCTAAAGCGGCAACAACTACGATTATGGCAATAATTACAATCGGCGCAATTCCTTTGTTTGTTTTCATAGTACTAAAAATTATAAAAAACATCCGGCCGCCCCGCGCTCGCCGCTCCCGGAGGGATGCGACGGCGCGAGGCTGACTCGGACTCGGGCACCTACGGCGGCGCCCGTGCGACCTGCCCCGATGACGGGACGGTCTTGTAGAAGATCGGGAAGTGGATTGGTGCGGCGAGCTTGGCCTCCACCGGCCTGCCAGCACGCGTTGCCGGGTGGTAGTGGAGCGGGGCCACGAGCGCTATCAGGAACTGCTGGAGGTCGTCCGGCAGCTCCCAGAAGCGGTACGGAGCACAGCCCACCGGTTCGAGGACCTCCACCTCCATGATGTCCGGTCGACCATCGAGACCGACCAGGAAGGTGAAGCTAAAGGTGTCGTCGACCCACGAGGGCGGACGACGGACTCGGACCGATGACCCCGCCACGAGCTGGGGCGGAATGAACGCGTCCGAACCCTCGCGAGCGATGATCTCCTCCCGCGGATCGGGCG
>Ga0209542_10004997_pt1 | contig 26858 bp, 26 predicted proteins | sample RifCSPhighO2_01_FD_184028 | JGI IMG/M metagenome (GOLD analysis project Ga0209542, IMG submission 184028) | Soil microbial communities from Rifle, Colorado - Rifle CSP2_plank highO2_0.1 (SPAdes) (version 2) | ecosystem: Environmental > Terrestrial > Deep subsurface > Rock core/Sediment ...
AGAAGGGCGCCACCAAGGCCTTTCGCATTAAAAATATTTTAAGCGTTTTCAAAACTTTTTTGACTCTTTTCTGGGAAGTCCAAATTTTAAAAAAAAGGATTAAATTAGAATAGAATTTTTTGACGTCAATAAGTTTTTGTTTATATGGTAAGTATGAAGTAATAAAAAGAAAATTTGACAGGGTTAATGAAAATGCTATTATTGTAATATAAATTATTACAATTAAAATATAATCTATGCGTAACATCATAAACATCTCATTGCCCGAAAAAATGGTTAAAACGGTTGAAGATAGCGTAAAACGAGAACATTTCTCAAGTAAAAGCGAGTTTTTCCGCATGTTACTTCGTTTGTGGATGGAAGGAAAACTTATCCAAGAATTAGAAGAAAGCCGCAAAGAACTTCGCAATGGCGGGGGAAAATTATTAAAATCTCTTAGGGATTTGCGATAGATTTATTTTATGCGGATTTATTATTCTTCAAAATTTGAACGAGAATATAAAAAGTTATCGAATAAAATTAAGAAACTAACAGAAGAAAAGGAAGCAATATTCAGGAAGAGCCTATTTGATCCAAGGCTCAATACCCATAAGTTACACGGTCGTCTCAAAGAGTATTGGGTTTTTTCAATTAACGATAAGTATAGGATCGTTTTTGAATTCGCAGAGAAAGAAATTGTTTGGTTTCATTCCGTCGGCGATCATTCAATTTATCAATGAAACTTTTTGACGTTAATGTTTTTTTATTGTAGTATATTAAAATTATTGTTTTTTGACAAATAAATAACTATGGAGTGTGAAACATGGAAAAGATCGCGATTTTAGGGAGCAATTCTTTTTCCGGTGGCCATTTGGTTGATTATTTTCTGAAAAATACCGATCAAGAAATTATCGGCATCAGCCGGTCGCCCGAATATCCGCCCTTGTTTTTGCCGTATCTTTACAGGAAAGAACGGCCGCCGCGCTTCAGATTTTTCCAGTTGAATATTAATACAGAGCTTCCGGAAATAATCCGTCTGCTTGACCGGGAAAAGCCGGAAATAATCGTTAACTTTGCGGCCCAAGGCAATGTTCAGTACAGCTGGACTAACCCGATGCATTGGCTCGCGACTAACGCTATTGGAATTCCCAATCTTGCTTTTAACATTAAAGATAAGAATTACCTTAAAAGGTATATACAGATTTCAACTCCGGAAGTTTACGGACTTTGCCGCAATTATCGGGAGGATTCCAATTGCTACAATCCATCAACGCCCTACGCGGTTTCTAAGGTAGCCGGCGACTTATTTCTGATGGCAATGTTTAAGAAATTTGAATTTCCTGTTTCTTTTATTAGGTCGGTTAATGTGTATGGCATTCACCAGCAATTATACAGAATCATTTCAAGAACGGTTATTTTTTTAAAAAATGGCATAAAGATTCCGCTTCATGGAGGAGGAAGGGCGCACAGAAGTTTTATCCACATATTGGATGTTTGTAATGGAATTCATCGCGTTATTTTAGGCGGCAAAACAGGAGAAGCGTATCACTTTTCCGGCGGGGATACGATGGAAATAAGGGATTTGGTAAAATTGATTTGCCAAAAAATGAATCGTAATTTTGAGGCGTCAACCGAAGTGACCGGAGACCGAGTAGATCAGGATCCTATGATTGACTTGGATTGTTCCAGAGCGAAGGAAGAGCTCTTTTGGCAACCCAGAGTTGAGCTGTCTGATGGCATAAACGAAGTAATACAATGGATTAACGAAAATTGGGAAGAAATTATAAAATATCCGTTTGAATATGTTCACCAGGAATAATCCCGGTTGATCGCAACACTTCGGTTACATCCCATAAAACTTTATGGGATTTTAATTTGTTCTATATATTATAGATAAAGTATGGATAAACAAAGCTGGCATTTGGCGGCTGTGGTTTATAATCAGTTTTCGTAATATTCCAACGATCGTTGCTGATTTACGAAATCTGAAAAATTATAATCACTTTACTTACAGTTGTTTTTTAGCAATCCTCTCATTGCGTTCGCCTTCCGCCATAGCGAGAAATAGCTCCATCTGCCGCACTCCGACAAGGGTTTCTACTATTTCATCATGAAATATCTTTTTAGAGTCATTTTCATACAGCCCTCCTAATTGGAGAAGTAAAATGCCCAGACGCTCGCGCTCGGCCAAAAGGCGGCTATTTATCACATCCATTATTTCTCTATAATCCCGAGTGGTTTCCCGGCCGGTTTCAAAACGTTCAATAGCTGGGACATCGGTAAGTAATTTTGACCGGAACAGGCGCTTGCCAATGCTTTCACCTTCTTCGGCGCCGCGAAATTTTTCTTCTTCTTTCGCCAATTTTTTTATCAATTCTTTTGTTTTGCCAAGCCATTCAATGAAGTCAGGTTTTTCAGGAACGCCATACTCATCGTGGCTAAAAAGAATATCACTGACCTCTTGGTAGTGCAGATCCTTCTCAAAATTTTTCTGCCATACTATTTCTGCTTCTTGATTTTTAACCTCTTCTTCAGATTCAAGCTCATGTGATTCCATAAGATCTCTTTCATACTGGAGTTTGCCGCGGGCGCTTTCAATAATTAAAAGTGCTAATGTCGCGTCGCCGTCTTCTTTTTTTAGTTTTTCTATCGCAAATTCACATATTCTTTCAGCGTCGCGAGTTATCTGAAGCGTACGATTGATTTGTTTATCACGGCTAAAATGTTTTTCATAGAATTCACCGATCGCTTCCCTAATTACGGGGAAAGTCGCTTCAATTGATTCTTTCTCAAACTCCTGTTTAAATTCTTTTATGCCTGGTCGTCCAATTTTTTCTATTTTTGACATATAGTGTTAGTGTATCATAATCAAGATATGAATGGCAATAAAAGTAAAAGCAAAAAACTCTGGCTGTCGCATTCGGGGATTGAGGGAATGTACCGCTGTTCGCGCTGTTTTTGGTTGCAATATAATAAAGGATTGCGCCAGCCGGAAGGCATTGTCTCAAGATTGGCCAATAGATTTGATATTATTTTAAAGCGTTATTTTGACTTGTATCGGCCGCTTGGCGAACTTCCGCCAATGGTTGAAGGAAAAATTGAAGGAAAGTTGGAAAATCCTTTTCAAGAAAAATATTTTTATGATTACGATGAGAAGTACGGACTAACCGGCCGGCTTGACGATTGTTTGATTAGGAGCGACGGAACTTATACGCCCATTGACCACAAAACTTCAAGCTCGGATCCGCGCGATAAAGAAGAGGTGCTCGGCGCTTACCAGCACCAGCTTAATTTTTACGCTTTGCTTTTAGAAAAAAATAAAAAACCAACTTCCGGTTTCGGCCATTTGATTTATTATTATCCGGAGCATGGAAAAGAACTTCATAATGGCGTGCCGATTCATGTTCATGTGCAAACATTAAAAACGAATCCGGAGCAAGCAAAGGCAGAACTTCTAAAATCTATAAAACTTTTAGAAGGGGATATTCCAAAACCATCTTCCGAGTGCCCGTTTTGCTTGTGGCATGAGAAGTTAAAAGAATTGAAAATATGATAAGCGGCGCAAAATACTTCTGGACCAAGCATTCGCAATATAAAATGCGGCATTACGGCCTGTCGCCGCAGAGAATTAAAAGAATAATTCGCCATCCGGCGCGGATAGAAGAAGCTGTCATTCCGAAAATGATCGCGGCAATGCAACCAGCGGGCGGGAAAAATTATTCCGAAATTTGGACGATATACCAGCCGATTAAAAAACAGGGAAAAATAAAAATAATTACCGCTTGGAAATATCCGGGGAAAAGTCCGGCTCGTAATCCGATCCCCAAAGAAATTTTAGATGAAATAAAATCAATAATCTAAATATGGTTTTAGGAAAGAAATTTTTTGAAAGACCGACTATTGAAGTAGCTAAAAATTTGATTGGTCAGTATCTTGTAAGGCGGCACGGCAAAAAAATTGAAAAGTTTATAATTACAGAAGTTGAAGCGTATGACGGATTTAATGATAAGGCGTCGCATGCATCGCGCGGGAAAACCAAAAGAAACACACCGATGTTTGGAGAAGCGGGACGCTGGTATGTTTATTTCACCTACGGAATGCATTATATGCTTAATATCGTGACCGGCCCCAAAAATTATCCGGCAGCGGTTTTAATCCGCGGGGTAGAAGGCATAAACGGTCCGGGTCGCGTTACCAAACAATTAAAAATAGATAAAATATTTAATAATAAAAAAGCCATACCGAAAAATAATCTTTGGCTGGAGAGTAATCCAATGTTTGAAAATTTAAAACCCCGACGTAAAGTCGGGGCTCCGGCCAAAACGTCGGAGTTGAAAATTGTAAATTCACCCCGCATAGGGGTGGCATACGCCGGTCCCGTTTGGTCAAAAAAACCTTGGCGGTTCAAGTTAATTAGTTGACAAAAATGTTTAAAAATTTTAGTATATAGTTTATATTTTAAAACCCTAAATACTATTTAATGACTGGATACTCTCCTGATAAATTATTTAAACTGGACGCAGCAAGCAAAGTGCATTTTACCGTCCTTGCGATATTTATAGTCGCTGTTTTAGCGGCATTTTTTGTTTATCCGGCATGGTGGGATAAGGCCATTGATAAAATAAATGTTGTTTCGCCGATAAAAATTCCCGGTTTTTTTAATATGCCGTTTAAACTCGGCCTTGATTTGGCCGGCGGCACGCGATTGACTTATTTAGCCGACGTATCGGGGGTAGCGGGCCAGGATGCAAGTTCAGCTATGTCTGGACTCCGCGACGTTATTGAGCGGCGCGTTAATCTTTTTGGCGTTAGCGAGCCGGTGGTTGAAGTTGAGCACGCGGCCGATGAGTGGCGTTTAATAGTTGAACTTGCCGGGATTAAAGATATTTCCCAAGCCATTGATTTAATAGGCGAGACGCCATTTTTGGAATTTAAAGAAGAAAGAGAAGACGCCGAAATTCAAAAAATTTTAAGCGAACAAAAAGCCGAAAATAAAGATTATCTATTGACCGACCCGTATTTTAAACCGACAAATTTAAACGGCAAGTACATAAAAAGCGCTAAAATAGAATTTGACCAAACAACCTACCAGCCGACGGTGAGCGTCCAGTTTGATAATGATGGAGCTAAAATATTTGAAGAATTGACAACTAAAAATGTTGGAAAGCCGCTCGGCATTTATCTTGATGGTTTGCCGATTTCCGCTCCGGTCGTTAGAGAACCGATCGCCGGCGGTTCGGCGGTGATTTCCGGTAAATTTACTCTTGCGGAAGCAAAAAAATTAGCCGAACGCCTTAACGCCGGCGCTCTGCCAGTGCCGATTAAATTAATCTCGCAGGACTCGGTAGGCGCTTCTTTAGGCCGCGACTCGCTTGATAAAAGCTTGTTTGCCGGAATGCTCGGCTTTTTGATGGTGGCGGTATTTATGATTTTATATTATCGTTTTTTTGGAATTGCGGCGGTGCTGGCGCTTTTAATTTACACCGCTCTGGTTTTGGCTTTATTTAAATTAATACCGGTAACCATGACTTTGGCCGGAGTTGCCGGATTTATTTTATCAATCGGAATGGCGGTTGACGCTAATATTCTTATTTTTGAAAGATTTAAAGAAGAAGCTCGATCTGGAAAGGGCTTTGGAATGGCTATTGACGACGGATTTACTCGCGCCTGGCCGTCAATCCGCGATTCCAATATTTCCACTTTAATTACCACGGCAGTTTTGTACTATTTTACCACTAGCATAATAAAAGGATTCGCCTTAACTCTCGGTATCGGCGTTATTGTAAGCATGTTTTCGGCAATATTTGTTACCCGTTCATTCTTAAAGTTATTTCCGGAATCCGTTATTTCAAAATGGCCTTTGCTCACGGGGGTAAAAATTAAAAATATCTAAAAATTTTGAAAAATGATTAACATTGTTGAAAATAGAAAAATTTTTTACGCCATTTCCGTAATTTTTATTGCCATAAGCGTTATCGTACTGGCACTATGGGGCCTTCAGTTTGGCATTGATTTTAAGGGTGGCTCAATTTTGGAAATTAATTATTCCGTCCTGCCCGATTTAAATTTAGTTTCCGATGCTTTAAAGCCCCTTAAGTTAAACGATTTAAAAATTTCACTGCTGGGATCAAATGGCGCGGTTTTGCGATTCAGAGAAACCGATGAGGCGACCCATCAAAACATTGTTAAAATTCTTGCCGCCGAAGCGGAAAAAAATAAAATTCAATTTGAAGAAAGAAGATTTTCATCTATTGGGCCAACTATTGGAGCCGAATTAAAGCAAAAGTCAATAAAAGCCATAATCATTGTTCTTTTGGGGATTTCACTTTATATTGCCTGGGCTTTTAGAAAAGTGTCGCAACCGATAAGTTCATGGCGTTACGGCGTTGTTACTTTGATAGCGCTTTTCCATGATTTAATTATTCCCATCGGCCTATTTGCTTATTTGGGGCGTTTTTACGGCGTTGAAGTCGGCGCTAATTTTATCGTCGCGCTTCTTGTGATTCTTGGTTTTTCGGTTCATGACACTATCGTGGTGTTTGACAGAATTCGGGAAAATCTTAAACGCTACAGCCAGTTAAGTTTTATGCCACTGGTCAGTCAAAGCATCCGCGAAACTATTATCCGTTCGCTTAATACTTCCCTTACTGTCTTACTGACTTTAGCGGCTTTATATGTTTTTGGGGGAGAAAGTTTGAAATATTTTGTACTGGCACTTATGGTCGGTATTTTTTCAGGAACTTATTCATCTATATTTATCGCGGCCCCGCTTTTAGTAACTTGGTTTAACATTTTAAAAAAGAATTGACACCATTACAATACTATTATATTATAAGTTTATTAATATTTACTTTAGATCAGCAAAAATATGGCAGAAGAAAATTTAAAAAATATTTTGGATGAAATAGTTAAAACTATCAATCCAAGGGTTCGGGAAGTTATCGAAAAACGTTTTGGTCTTCGCACCATATCTTACCAAACTTTGGAAGCTATCGGCCAGAATATGGGCATCACCAGGGAACGGGTAAGGCAGATTGAAGCTCTAGGTCTTAAACAGTTAACTAATAAAAACACTTTAGAACCAATAAAGCCGGTTTTTGAGCTGATAGAGCAGTATTTAACGACTCATGGCGGCGTTAGAAGCGAGTATTATTTTTTAAAAGAATTAGCGGAATTACTTTCTTTAAAAGAAAAAAACAAAGAAAATTTGATTAATTTTACATTAGCTTTAGGCAATGGAAGATTTGTTTATTTCAAGGAAACTCCGAATTGGCGATCGGCTTGGGCGCTTGGCGCCGCGCATTATAATCAGGCGATCGCTTTAGCTGGCGCTTTAAAAGAAAAGTTAGCCAGCCAAAATTTACTGCTTCAAAATGAAGCCCTATTTAAAACTGCCGCTGGATTAGGCAATAAAAATTTAACCGAACAAACTTTAAAATCATATGTCGGGCTTTGCCGGCATATTTCTCAGAATCCCTTCGGCGAATGGGGATTAATAAGTTCGCCGGAGGTCTCGCCGCGGGGTGTTAAAGATAAGGCCTATTTGGTTTTTAAAAAAGAGAAAAAACCGCTCCATTTTACCGAAGTTGCGAGTTTAATAAACAAAACGGTTTTTTCTGATCGCAAAGCTCATCCTCAAACGGTTCATAATGAACTTATTAAAGACGCGAGGTTTGTTTTAGTTGGGCGAGGGACATACGCTTTAAGCGACTGGGGCTACGAGCCGGGCACAGTGCGCGATGTTTTGGTCTCTATTTTGAAAAATTCAAAAAGCGGTTTAACCAGAGAAGAAATTGTTAAAACCGTCCAGGCAAAACGGCTGGTTAAAGAAAACACCATTCTCTTAAATCTTCAAAACCGCAAGGTTTTTAAAAAAACCAACGACCACTACTTCATTTTGGCTTAATGGTATTATATAAAATATGCTTAGCGAATATGTCGCGAAAAAATTAAAAGAAGCCATTTACGAAATCCTTAAAGATGGCACTTATTTTGGTGAAATTCTCGGCTCCGACGCATTCTATCCAGGATAGAGTGCGTCATTTCTTTTTTATTGGCCATGACATTTTTTATATTTCTTTCTATTACGGATATTTTCCCGATCGGCTGAAAATCCGTAATTGTATTTTAAGTTTATTATTATCGGTTAATGTTATAATTGTTTCTGTTTTTTATCTGAAGAACGCATTTCTATCCTATAGGTAATTAATGCGTTTGTAAAATGAAGGGAGTAAAAATAATTCGTTAAAATATAAAATAATTGTTATTATAAAAACATATGGTGCAGAAAATATGATTGGAAACGGAATAGGTTTTTTTGGTTTTATTAGCGTTATTTCGGTAAATTTGGTATAATTGAATGCGTAAGCATAAATTGCCAATTGAATGGGTATTTTTTACGCGATTACTAAGATTTTTTTAGGGCTCTGGTGGCTGTGGCTGCCGGTGGCTTTAATCGCGCTTTTTATAGAGCTTTGGACAAAACACTTAAAAACTAAGGCCATAAAAGCCATAAAATGGACTTTTCTTGAGATTAAGGTTTCTCGCGATATTGAAAAAAGCCCGAAATCGATGGAACAAATATTTTCCGGGCTTCACGGCATTATTACTAAAATTAAATTTCTTGATAAATACTGGAAAGGCAAGGTGCAGGAATGGTTCAGTTTTGAAATCGCCGGCATTGACGGAGCGGTGTATTTTTTTATCAGAACGCCGGAACAATTTCGCAACTTGGTTGAGGCCCAAATTCACGCTCAATATCCCGATGCGGAAATTTCCGAAGTTTTGGATTATGCCGGTCCCATTGCTAAGAAAACGCCGAGCAAAACATATGACATAAGCGGAGCGGAACTTATTTTGGAAAAAGACGACTTTTTCCCTATCAGAACTTATCCTTTTTTTGAAGAAAAAGAAGAAGAAAGGCGGGTTGATCCGATGGCTTCATTTCTTGAAATTCTTTCAAAACTTAAGGCGGGGGAAAATATTTTAATTCAATATTTAATGAAACCGACTGCCGAAAAAGAATGGAAAGAAAGGGGCCAGGAATTCATAAACAAGCTGATGGGAAAAAAAACTGCAACCAAAGAAAATTGGCTTGACAGAGCTTTGGGGCCGATAGATGAATTCATAATAAATCTTATAAAAGCCATTTTAGTTTATCCGATTTGGGGAGAGAAAAAAAAGGAAGAAAGCAAAGCGTCAGTTGCTAATCTTACAACGGGAGAAAAGGCCTTGATTGAAGCCATTGAAAATAAAATGGCAAAACTGGCTTTTAAAGCATGCATCCGTTTTGCTTATATTGCCAGAAGCGATATTTTTAGCCGCGCCAACATGGCGGCGATAAACGGCGCCTTTAAGCAGTTCAACACAGTCAATATGAACGCTTTCAAATCAAATGGCAAAGCGGGAACTTCAGCCGACCCGCCTTTTAAAAAGAGAAAAGAATTTTTAAAAAAGCAAAAATTTATTGAACGCTATGCCAATCGGAAGTGGCCGAAAAAGGATTTTATTTTAAATATTGAAGAATTAGCGACCATTTACCACTATCCGATTCTGACGGTTCTAACGCCGACTATGCGCCGCGTTGAATCCAAAAAGGCCGAGCCGCCCGTATCTTTACCTATTGGGTAAAGAAATTTACAATTATCAATTTACAATTTTCAAACGTTTAAAAATTAAATCATTAATTGAAAATTAGAAATTAAAAATTTTTATGAATGATGAAATAACATTTTTTGCCGAAACAACTTTCCGCAATGAACGGAAAAAGTTCGGCATTAAAACCGACGATCGCCGCCGCCACATGTACATTATCGGACAGACCGGCACCGGCAAGACCACGTTGCAAATGAATATGATGATTTCCGATATTTTAGCGGGACGCGGGATGGGTTTTGTCGATCCTCACGGAGAAATGGCCGAAAGATTGCTTCATTATATTCCGGAAAGCCGGATAAAAGATGTTATTTATTTCAATCCGGCCGATATGGAATATCCGATTGCTTTCAACGCCATAGAAACTATAGACGCTAAAGCGCGCCACTTGGTGGCATCGGGCCTTATGGGAGTGTTTAAAAAAATCTGGCCCGATGTTTGGAGCGCTCGAATGGAATATATTTTAAACAATACTATTTTAGCTCTTCTTGAAGTTCCCGGTTCCACGCTTTTAGGAGTTAACCGGATGTTTTCTGACAAGGTCTTCAGAAAAAATATCGTGAACCAAATATCGGATCCGGTTATTAAAGCGTTTTGGACACAGGAATATGCCGCTTATCAGCAAAAATACGAGCAGGAAGCGACGGCGGCCATTCAAAATAAAATCGGCCAGTTCAGTTCGGCAACTATCATCAGAAACATCATTGGCCAGCCGACTTCTTCATTTAATTTCCGGCAAGCTATGGATGAAGGAAAAATTGTGATAATGAACCTTAGTAAGGGGCGGCTTGGAGAAGACAATACAAAACTCTTGGGCGGTATGCTTATCACCAAAATTCAGCTTGCCGCCATGAGCCGGGTTGATATTTTGGAAGAAGACCGCAAAGATTTTTATCTTTATGTTGACGAATTTCAGACTTTTGTTACCGATAGTTTTGCCGACATTTTGTCAGAGGCCAGAAAATTCCGCCTTGATCTTACGATTGCTAATCAATACATCGGCCAGTTGGTTCACGATCAGAATGTAAAAGTAAAAGATGCTATTTTCGGCAATGTCGGCACATTTATCGCTTTCAGAGCCGGCGGCGAAGACGTTGAATTTTTGGAAGAAAAGCAATTCAGTCCCAACATTACGGCTCAAGATTTACTCAACCTGCCTAATTATAATATCTATCTGCGTCTATTAATTGATGGTGTTCCTTCAAGACCTTTTTCGGCGATCACTTTGCCGCCGTATTCCAAACCTGAAATTTCTTATGCTGATGAAATTATAGATTACTCAAGAAAAACTTACGGTACACCTAAAACTGAAGTAGAGAGCGCCATATCTGTCGCTACCGGTGTTCTACCGATAGAAGCGCAAAGTTCATCCCAAAGAGACGTTTACGACTTGCCGTCATACAATATATCTTCGCGCGAGCCCTCTAGTAGTAGGCAACGCGCGGCTTTTGATGATAAAAAAAATATGTTCAGCGCCATTTGCGCGAATTGCGGAAAAAATACAACCGTTCCTTTTAAACCGGACCCGTCCCGGCCGGTTTACTGCAAGGATTGTTTTTCTAAAACTTCTGCCCGCCAGCGGCCTGAGCCGCAGGCGATGGCAGACAGGCGCCCGCCCGCAAAACCATTGCATTTATCGCAGTTAAAACCTCGATATCAAGAACCTTCAGCGCCAAAAGTTATAGAAGGTAAGAAACCCTCCTACGCTAAAGCTATGGAGGGCAGGCAACGCAAAACCGTTGACACCGAAGGCCTCAAAAAAATCCTGGAAGATACAATCCCGAAGATATAGAGGGTATAATAGAAAATTCAAATATGACAACTTAATTTCCGATCGGTTCTTAATATGTCAAATTTTTAATTTTTATTTATTGTCCCTTCTCGACTCTCTCCATATATTCTCCGGTTTGAGTGTTGATGCGGATTATGTTGCACTCGTTAATGAATAGGGGAACCACTATTTGAGCGCCGGTTTCTATGGTAACGGTTTTGGTGCCGCCCTGCGCCGTATTGCCACGAATTGCAGGAGGCGCTTCAACGACTTTAAAATCTATTTTGATTGGAAGGGTAATGGTTAAAATTTCGCCGTTAAACTTCAGTGCTTCAACAATAGTGTTTTGTTTTAGAAAATGAGTCGTATCGCCAAGCTGTTCCTGCGAAAGCTTAAAACGTCTTGGTGTATTATCTTTTGTCAATTTCGTAATATCCCAACGATCGTTGCTGATTTCCGAAAACCAGTATTCACCGCGATGACTGTATAAATATTTAACATTTTTCTTTTCAATGTCCGCTTCTTCAAAAACGTCGGCCGGTTTAAAATTCCGCGCCAAAACCTGGCCCGTTTTTAAATTTTTCAGTTTTGTTTGGATGCTTGAACCGCCGCGGCCAATATGAAGATGGCGCGCTTCCAAGACCTGATATGGCGCGTCTTCAAAAACAATATAAATGCCGTTTTGCAATTCGTTTATTGATAACATTATTCACATATGCTATCCTTTTTTTATCTTTTTTGCCAAGTTCCTTAAAAAAGGAGAATGCAATGAGTCGAACTAAGGTTTATATCGCTCCGATGCCCGAAGGCCTTGTTTCACCTGATTTTACGGAGGACGCGCTTAAGCTTATTACCGAGCGTTATTTGCGCCGCGATAAAGACGGCCAAATAGTTGAAACTGTTTCTGGCATGTGCTGGCGGGTTGCTTACCATATAGCTTCCGCCGATAAAAAACACGGCAAGTCCGACGATGAGGTTGTCGAGCTGGCAAAAGAATTTTACGCGGTTTTAGCGGAAAGAAAGTTTTTCCCGAACGCGCCGACAATTTACAATGCCGGCACCGGCAATGGCTTGCAATTTTCCGCCTGTTTTGTTCTTCCGATTGAGGATTCCATGGACGGAATTTATGATGCTATTAAATGGCAAGCGATAATCCACAAATCCGGAGGCGGAACCGGTTTTTCATTTTCATCTTTGCGGCCGAAAGACGCGCTTGTAAAATCCACTCGCGGCCGGTCATCCGGCCCCGTTTCGTTCCTTAAAGTATTTAATACTTCAACCGAATTTGTAAAACAGGGCGGTATGCGCCGCGGCGCCAATATGGCGATTATGAATGTTCATCACCCCGATATCATGGAATTTGTTCAGTCCAAGGGAATGCTAACGGATAAAAATAAGTTAATCTATGAACGCGTAAAACCATTCATTTACAGCAAGCGCGCTTTAGACCTTTTAAGAACTTCGCTTCTTGATATTCAGATTGCCAATTTCAACATATCCGTTGCGGCAACCGACGTTTTTATGGAAGCGGTCAGAAATGATTCCGAATACGATTTAATCGCTCCGCAGAATGGCGAAATTGTTTCTCGGCTTAAAGCCAGAATGGTTTTTGATGCCATTGTAAAAATGGCATGGGAAACCGGCGATCCCGGCTTATGGTTTATTGATAAAACCAACAGGTGGCGGGCAAATCCGATTCCGTCGCTTAAAATGATTAACGCGACCAATCCCTGCGGCGAACAGCCGTTGTTTGATTTTGACGTTTGCAATCTGGGTTCAATTAATCTTTCCAAGTTTCTAACCAAGGAAAGCGATAAATACAAGATTAATTTCAATGAATTGGAAAAAACCGTGCGGTTAGCCGTTCGCTTTTTGGATAATGTTATTGAACTTAATCCCTATCCGCTTCCCCAGATTTCGGATTTTGCTAATAAAATCAGGCGAATTGGTCTCGGCATCATGGGCTGGGCCGATATGCTTACCTATCTTGATACGCCTTACGCGTCAAATGACGCTATTAAATTGGCGGAGCAGGTCTCAAAGTTTATCAACAATGTCGGACATAATGAGTCGCAAAAACTTGCCGTGGAACGCGGACCTTTCCCGCTCTGGAATCAGAGTATTTATAAAGATGATAAGCCCATGAGAAACTGCACGATTACAACTATCGCTCCGACCGGTGAAATCAGAATTCTGGCCGGTTGTTCAGGCGGTATCGAGCCGTTCTATGGCCTTACGGAAATTCATAAGTTTGAAAATAGGATTTTGTATCGAATCCAGCCCGGATTTGAAAGATTTCTTGAAGTTGCCAAAAAGCGCGGATTTTATTCCGAAAAGCTTGAAGAGGAAGTTAAAAGCCGCGGCCAACTTAACGATTTAGACGGCATTCCCGGCGATGTGAGGAAAGTTTTCATTACTGCTCACGAGATAAAGCCCGAGTGGCATGTCAAAATCCAATCCGCTTTTCAGAAAAATACCGACAATGGAGTAAGTAAAACCATTAATCTGCCCAATTCGGCCACGCCGGCCGACATTGAAAAAATTTATTGGCTCGCTTATGAAACCGCTTGCTTGGGAATCACCGTTTTTCGCGATGGCTGCAAGGGTGGAGTGCTTACAGTGGGGATTGATAATAGTCAAAAGGGTAAATTGGATTACCGAGATTTTATCCGTTCAAGACCAAAGCCGGCTCACGGCATTACCACGCGCGTGGAAACGCCCGATGGCGCCGCTTTTGTTACAATTAATTATGATATTGAAATCGGGCCGATTGAGCCGTTTGAGATTTTTATCAATGTTGCTAAGGCGGGAACCGATGCCGCAGCCGACGCCGAAGCCATGGGGCGGCTTGCTTCGGCTCACTTGCGGATTGAATCGCCAAAAACGCCGATTGAGCGCCTGACCCAGCTCAAGGACCAACTTAGGGGCATTGGCGGGAGCCGCACTTCCGGTTTCGGAAAAGAAAAAGTTACATCGCTTGCCGACGGTGTCAGCAAGGCCATTGATTTTTATCTAAAATATTTCGGCTTTATTGAAGATAAGGAAATAAAAGAAAAAGAAATTACAATACTTCGCGGCAATCGCTGCCCGCAATGCCGGCAGGGCGCGTTGATTTATGAAGAGGGCTGCAGCCACTGCGATAACTGCGATTACAATGTTTGCTAGTTCTTTTAAGAATTTTTTTTAAACCCCTTTTCAGGGGTTTTCTTATTGATTTAAATAAAAAATTTTGATACAATAAATACCTGACTATGTCAAGACAAAAAGAAAAAGTTTTTGTAGCAATGAGCGGAGGTGTTGATTCATCCGTCGCGGCCTTGTTGTTAAAACAAAAAGGATACGATGTTGTTGGAGTATATATGAAAGGGTGGTCGCTAACAGGATGCGCGCAGGAAGATGCGATGGATGCGCGGCGCGTTGCCGGAGCGCTCGGTATTCCTTTTTATGTTTTTGATTTTGAAAATAAATTTAAAAAAGCGGTGGTTGATTATATGGTTAGCGAATATGCCGCCGGCCGAACTCCCAATCCGGACGTAATGTGCAACCGTGAGATTAAATTTGGTTTGTTTTTAAAAAGAGCGCTTCAACTTGGTGCTGACTATATTGCCACCGGACACTATGCCCGCCTGCGGCGGGAATTTCCAATTTTCAAATCTCAATTTCCAAATTGTAAATTGAAAATTGCTAAAGATTTAAATAAAGATCAAAGCTATTTTTTATGGACTTTAACTCAAGAGCAATTAAAGCACTGTTGGTTCCCAGTAGGTGATTATCTCAAGCAGCAAATACGAGCGATCGCAAGCAAATGCTGCTTGCCGACGGCGGAAAAACCCGACTCGCAGGGCGTTTGTTTTGTTGGAGAAATCGATGTCGCCGAGTTTTTGAAAGAAAAATTAGGAAAAAATCCGGGACCGATTAAAAATCTTAATGGAAAAATTATTGGCACGCACGATGGCGCGGTTTTTTACACTATCGGCCAAAGAAGGGGGATAGGCATTAAAGGTAGTTTGCCGGGCGAGCAGGGAAAAATTTATTATGTCGCGGCAAAGGATTTAAAAACCAACACTATTTTTGTAGCCGAAGGCAAAGATGAAAATTTATTTGCGAACAAACTTTCTGTTAAAAATGCTAATTGGATTTCGGGGCAACAACCAAAATTGCCTATTAAGTGTCTCGCGCGTATCCGTTATAGACAACCATTACAAAAATGCGTGGTTTCATCAACGAATAACGAATCCAATACTAATAAACGGATATTCGTTATATTCGTTGATTTTAGCTTTCCGCAGAGAGCCATAACCCCCGGCCAAAGCGCGGTTTTTTATTTACCCTCCGAAACCCGAAGGGCGAAGGAGGGCGGTGACCTTGTAATGCTCGGCGGCGGTGTTATTGACTAACTTTTTGTTTTGTGTTATTGATATTATCAAGCTATTGGCGCTTGCCATGGGGGCAAGTAGCAGAGGGCCATGTAATTGTTATTTAACAAAACGGAGAAAATAATGAAAACACGAAACGCAACTACTGCTTTCAATGGTCTGCTTTTCAATATTTGGGCGATTCTGATGTTTTTATCGCCATTTACAATGATAACTTTCTTTTTCTTTTGGGCCTCATGGCTTGATGGTTACTCACCAGCAATCTGGCCCAGCACACTGCTCTTTTTGTTATATGTGTTGCCGATGATTATTAAAATCAGGGAGTGAAAAAATGGCTACCATGCAATTTCGTGTTTCGCAGGATGAGTTTGTAAGAATTGTAAAAGCTTTACAGCAAATATTAGAAACGGATGAGGAAGATGAGGAAAAAGTTGAAATAATTATTTCTTTTTTTCAAGAATTCATGATTGATATGGATACAGAGGACGTTCTGGGGTTTTATAACGACTAACTTGTTGTAGATGGAGAAACAATACAATTGGACGCGGAAGAAAGTAACGGACGTTTAAAGGAATTGGTGAAAGCTGTAATGGTTCCGTGGGAATTAATTAAGGTTTAAAGACATTGCTACCGTCTGGAATTTTTCCAGCGGTTTTTTTATTTTTTTAATTTTCGTAAATCATATTTCGGAAATCAGCAACGATCGTTGGGATATTACGAAAACAGAAAAATGCGCTTGACGGCAGGATTATTAAATAAGTTGCCAGTCAATTGATTATTTGATTCTACTTTTATTTTTATAATGTTGACAAAATAGTATAATACATGTTATATTCGTAATTGCCGGAATTGTAATCGGCGAGGTACTTTCAAAACCCTCTTGAGCCACAGGCAAAAGCTAAGTGGCAAGGAGAATAGCCATGGCAGGATCAAAATGTATATCACCGCGAAAAGAAATTGAAAGTGAACCAACAATTTTAGTCGGGTGTACGATAACTCAAGATGGTTGGGATTTTTATAATGATTGCTATTTTTCAGCTAGGCAATTACATAAGTTTCTTAATGGCGGAGTAAGCATCAAGTTTGGGCGCATTATATCTTATTCATGCGAGTATAGATGGAATGGAAAGTTCATTGCCAGAATTTTTGATGATCAAGGTGGATACCCATCAGAGCCAGGTTTTTATTGGGCTGAATCGTATGTAGTGCCGGTAACATTTAAATTTAAGTCAGACCAAATTTGGGAAAAAGCACTTAGATTAAGTGTTCAAAGACATATCCAAAAAGATATAAAGTCGCTAAATATTCTTAATAAAAGAATTTCAAAGGAAATAACCATTTAATTTTTGATGTATCTTGTGCCGTCTGGAATTTTTCCAGCGGTTTTTTTATTTTTAATTTTTTTAATATTACGATTATAAATAGCACCTAACGAATTTAGTACGCAATTACATCCTATAGGTAAACTTTGCGTACACATTGTTAATAGTATCAAAGAAATGAATTGTAAAAATGAGACAGATAGAATTAAGATTTGTTGATTTATCTATCATAAATCTGATAAAATTATAGCCATATGACATCACAAGAAATAAGGGGAAAGTTTTTAGAATTTTTTGAAAAGAAAGGACACAAAATCGTGCCATCTTCTTCGCTTGTACCGGAGGGCGACCTGTCGGTGTTACTGACGACTGCCGGAATGCAGCAGTTTAAGCCGTATTTTACCGGCGACAAAGATCCGATGAAAGATTTCGGTTCGCGGCGAACTGCTTCGGTACAAAAATCTTTCCGCACTTCCGATATTGACGAGGTGGGTGATGAGTCGCATCTTACATTTTTTGAAATGCTGGGGCATTTCTCATTCGGGGACTACTTTAAAAAAGAAACCATTGAATGGACTTTTGAATTGCTCACTAAAATTTTTGGAATTGATAAAGAACGGATTTCTGCTTCGGTTTTTAAAGGAGATCAAAAAATCCCCAAAGACCAAGAATCTTATGACGCTTGGCTGCGGTTTTTGCCGACAGAGAAAATCAAACTTGGATTGCGAGAAGATGGCAACATTTGGGGCCCAGCCGGGCCGGAGGGGCCCTGTGGCGCGTGTAACGAGGTTTATGTTGACGGTTTGGAGGTAGCCACTCTGGTTTTTATGGAATATTTTTATTCAAAAGATGATGTCTTTGCGCCTTTAAAACAAAAAGGGGTGGACGTCGGTTGGGGATTTGAGCGGCTTGTGAAAGTTATCCAAAGCGCGCCGACAGTTTTTGAAACCGACTTATTTTTGCCGATTATTGAAATGATTCCACATCAAGATATTGTCGGCAATTTAAACAAGGAAGCGCGCTCGGTAAGAATTATTGCCGATCACATTCGCGGTGCCACTTTTTTAATTGCTGACGGAATTTTGCCTTCAAACATAGCTCAAGGATATATTTTACGGCGGCTGCTGCGTCGCGCTATTCGTTATGGCCGGATTTTAAACTTAGATAAAAATTTTTTAGTTTCATTATCCCAAAAAGTCATTGAAATTTGTAAAGAATTTTATCCGGAACTTAGAGTAAAGCGTGACGATATTCTCACGGTTATTCAAAAAGAAGAAGAAAAATTTTCAAAAACTCTTAAAAACGGATTAAAAGAACTTGAAAAAATGCTGGCAGCTAAAGCTGATAAAATAATTTCTGGGAATGATGCTTTTTACCTTTACGAAAGCTACGGATTCCCAATGGAATTAACGCGCGAATTGGCAAAAGAAAAGGGATTTTTAATTGATGAGTCTGGCTGGGAAACCGCGCTAAAAAAACACCAGGAAATTTCCCGCGCTGGTGCTGAAAAGAAATTCGGAGGACATGGCTTAGAAAAAGTTCCAAGTTCCAAGTTCCAAGTTCCAAGTTCTGATGTTGAGAAAATTACTCGATTGCATACCGCAACACATCTGCTTCATCAGGCGCTTCACGACGTTTTGGGCGGCATTGCCGAAATAAAACAAATGGGCTCTGATATTACAGAGGAACGCACCCGTTTTGATTTTACATTTCCAAGGAAATTAATACCGGAGGAAATTAAAAAAATTGAAAATATTGTCAATGATAAAATAAAATTGGATTTGCCTGTTTACGCGCAAAAAATGCCTAAAGAAAAGGCCCTAAAATTAGAAGCCAAAGCATTTTTTAAGGAAAAATATCCCGACGAAGTCAATGTTTATTCCGTTGGCGATCCCGACTTAAGCAAGGCCTATTCAAAAGAATTTTGCGGCGGTCCGCACGTTAAAAGCACTGGAGAAATTGGCAGTTTCAAAATAATAAAAGAGGAATCATCGAGTGCCGGAATAAGAAGAATCAGGGCTATTGTGGAATGATAACTAAAAATGTGTTAAAATATTAATAATGTCTCAAGGTTTTGAAATAATTAGAGCCAGAATTAAGGATAATGCCGCTATTTTGATTGATCGTTTAATGCGGTCAAAACAACAGGAAGTTATTTTGGTTTTACCGAAAAATTCCATTATTACCGCCGATCTAAATTCTCTAAAAATTTTAAAAGAAGAGGCCGAGAGTATAGGCAAAATATTGTCGCTTAGCACCGAAAATGATGAAATAAAACTATTTGCTAAAAAAATAAAAATGCTGATTTATGATCGTAATAGTTATGAAAATAGCAGAGAGCAAATAAAACCCGATAAGAAAATAAAAATAATGATGGACATTTTACCTCCCTCTTCGGAAACTCAGGAATCACCGGAAGAATTGCCAAAAGAACCGGAACCGGATTATAATCTGCCCCCAGAACCGATTATTTACGAAACCGCGAGTCAAAATTCAGATTTAGAAAAAAATCTTGAAAATTTCTACAGCGGAGATTTAAAAAACAAAGAGTTAAAATCAAAAAATCGGTGGCATCTCGGCAGACAAGCAACATTTTTTTTTATGATTAGCGGATTTTTACTCTTTGGCACAGCAATGTATTTGATTTTACCAAAAGCCAATATCAAAATTTCTTTAAAGGAAATTCCGCTTAAAGCCCAGATTCCTGTTGCTGTGAGCAAAAATGTAAGTTCTTTAAATTTGACTGCCGGCATTATACCCGGGCAATACTTTTCATTAGATAAAACCGGTTCAAAAATAATAGAAGGTCGCTCCGAAATCGGCGGCGTTATAGAAATTTACAACGCTTACAGCGCCGCTCCTCAAAAATTAGTCGCCAACACAAGATTTGAAACAAAAGACGGTAAAATTTTCCGAATCAAAAATTCAATTATTGTTCCCGGCGCGAAAATGTTAAACTCAAAATTAACGCCCAGCTTCATTAGAGCGGAAGTTGTCGGTAATGAGGCCTCAAACGACTATTTAATTGGTCCATCGTACTTCACTATTCCCGGTTTTAAAGAAACGCCCAAGTATGCCGGTTTTTACGCCAAAAGCATTGAACCAATGGGCATTATTACAAATTCTTCTTTAAGCCAAGAGGCGATTCTGCAAAACAAGAAAGAACTTCAAGATAAATTGGCGCAAGAATTAAAAACTGATATTCTAAACACACTAAAAGATTCGGATTTACAGTTAGTTGATGGCGCTTCCGCTGTAAAAGTTGATGATTATAAGATTAACGCAAATGTTTTAAGCATGAAAGTTACCTGGCAGGCATTATTCTTTAAAGAAAAAGATTTAATAACGATGATTAATTATTTCGTGTCAAACCATTATCCGGACTTAAAAAATTTCACTTTTAATGATAATATTGCTTATCCCAAAGCCAGCCGAGTTGATTTCAAAAAAGGAGAACTATTTTTTACGTTTAACATTGATAAAAATAATGCCCTGCCGGCTGATCTTGAGGTTCTTAAAAAAGAATTGGCCGGACGAGATGAAGCAGGAATGAGAACAATTATCACCGGTAGAACTTATATAAATAGCGCCGCTATTTCTCTTTGGCCATTTTGGGTCAGTCATGCGCCGATCAACTTGAAAAAGATTAATATTACTATTGACAATTAATATTTCTTGTGATAGATAATAAAAGATTAATATTCATAGGTTCTGTTACAGAGGCCTTACCAAATACAACGTTTAGAGTTAAATTAGAAGATGGCACCGAAATTTTGGCCCATTTATCAGGTAAAATGCGGTTGAATTTTATTCGCGTTTTAGTCGGTGATCGGGTGGAAGTCGAACTATCTTCTGATAAGAGGCGGGGCCGGATAATAAGACGATTATGAAGGTACGGGCAAGCGTTAAAAAAATTTGCGCTAAGTGTAAAATTATCCGCCGCCAAAGGCGCCTTTATATTGTTTGTTCAAATCCAAAACATAAACAGCGTCAGGGTTAAAAACTATGCCAAGAATCTCAGGAACTAATATTCCGGAAAATAAAAAAATAATCGCTTCACTGGCGTATATTTACGGTATTGGCCGTCCATTGGCGATTAAAATTATAAAACAAGTTAAAATTGATTCCGATAAAAGAGCCAAAGATTTAACTAATGAAGAATTGACGCGTTTAAAAAATTTTGTGGAAAAAAATTATAAAATCGAAGGAGATTTAAAAAGAATAATCCAAGGTAATATTAAAAGATTGAAAGAAATCAATACCTATAAAGGTTATCGTCATTTTAGAGGATTGCCGGTGAGAGGGCAGAGAACTAAGACAAATTCCAGAACAAGAAGGGGCAATGTGAGAAAAACAGTCGGATCCGGCCGTAAAAAATCAGCGGAGAAAACATAATATGGGGAAAAAGAAAATAAAAAAACAAACTGAAGCAGAGCTTTTGAAGGAAAGCGAAAAATTAGGAATTGATCAGGCAAGTGTTTTTAGCGGGAAAATCGGCCGGCAGATTACAAAAGGAAAAATTTATATACAAGCCAGCTATAACAACACTACAATCACGGTTACCGATGAAAAAGGCGGAGTTTTAGCTTGGTCTTCGGCCGGAACTCTTGGTTTTAATGGTCCTAAAAAAGCGACGCCATATGCAGCGGCTAAGGTAGCGGAAGCGGTTTTAGAAAAAATTAAAAAAACCGGATTTTTAGAAGTTGAGATTTTTGTTAAAGGCATCGGTTCGGGGCGAGAATCGGCCATTAGAGCCCTTGCCAGCCATGGATTAAATGTTGTGTCTGTGAAAGATATAACCCCAATTCCTCACAATGGTCCCAGACCTAAAAAAGTAAGAAGAGTATAAACGCGATATATCGATATATCGAAATTTATGTCTAGATACACCGGACCAAAAGAAAAATTATCAAGAAAAGTAGGGGAGAATCTCGGGCTTAAAGCCGAGAGGTCTTTTTCGCCAAAATCGTCTTTTTTAAAAAAACCTTACCGACCGGGCCAGCACGGGAAAGCCCGTCGGCGGGCTTTATCCGAATTCGGATCGCAGCTTTTAGAAAAACAAAAAATAAAATTTACTTACGGCATAAACGAGAAGCAGCTAAAAAAATGTTTTGATGAAGCAAAGCAGCGCAAAGGCATTACCGGCAATCTGATGCTTAGCATATTGGAACGGCGTCTGGATAATGTAATTTACAGAAGCGGTTTCGCTGGCTCAAGAAGTATTTCGCGGCAAACGGTAAATCATGGCCATTTTTTGGTTAACAATAAAAAAGTCGCCATTCCATCATATCGGGTTGAAATTGGCGATATAATCAATATAAAACCGCAAAGTCGGCCAAAGCAGATATTTTTTGATTTAATTAATAAATTGAAAAAACACGAAGCGCCCCTATGGCTCTTAATTGATAAAAAAAATTTAGAAATAAAAATAAAAGGCAATCCCGAAGATAATGATTTGCCAAAAAATTTCAATATGAATTTAATAGTCGCTTTTTATTCAAAATAAAAATTAATATATTGATATATAAAAATATCAAAAATAATAAAAACTTATGAATACAAATATTTCTTTGCCGAAAGCACCAAAATTAATAGAAAATATTTCCAAAAATAGAGCCGTTTTTGAAATAGAAGAACTTTACCCGGGATATGGCTTGACTCTGGGCAATGCTTTGCGCCGCGTAATGCTGTCATCTCTTTCTGGAGCCGCCATAACATCCGTAAAAATAAAAGATATTAATCATGAATTTTCCACTATCTCCGGTGTTTTAGAAGACATTGTCGAAATAATTTTAAATTTAAAACAAATAAGATTTAAAGTTCACGGTGAAGGACCGCAAACCATTACTTTAAAAGCGAAGGGTGAAAAACAGGTGTCGGCGAGTGATATAAAATTAACATCGCAAGTTGAAATTGCGAATCCCGATGCTTTAATTGCCACGCTTACTTCTAAAAACGCTTCTTTAGAAATAGAAATGCAGGTTGAAAGAGGACTCGGTTATTCTGAATGGGAAACTCGCAAAAAAGATAAACAAGAAATTGGCAGTATCGCGGTTGACGCCATTTTCACGCCCATTAAAATGATTAATTATGATATTGAAGATATGCGTGTCGGCGATAAAACCAACTACAATAGATTGAAGTTTGATATTGAAACCGACGGCACGATAACTCCCACCGAAGCGCTTACAAGCGCCGCTCAAATTTTAATTGAGCAATTTCAAGTTATTACCACTGCTGCAAGTAAAATTGTAAAAGCTGAACACAAAGAAGAGATTAAAGAAAAATTAATTGAAAAAGAAAAAGAAGAAGAGGATGTAACAAAAAATAAAATAGAAGATCTCAAGCTTTCAAATCGAACTCAAAATATTCTTTTAGAAAGTCGCATAAAAACTATTGCCGGGCTTTTACGGTTGAAAGAAAAAGATTTGCTGCAATTTGAGGGTTTGGGCAAGCATGCGGTAAAAGAAATAAAAAAAGCGCTTGGTAAACTTGGCTTTACATTAAAATCAGAAGATTAAAAATATCTCTTGATATATCAATATATCAAAATTTCAATATCATGAAACATTTAAGAAAAAATCGAAAATTCGGAAGAAACGCGGATTTCAGAAAAGCTTTTTTGTGGAATCTGGTAAGTAACCTGATTTTAAAAGAGCGCATCAGAACTACCGAGGCCCGAGCTAAAGAAATTAGGCCCATGATTGAAAAAGCAATTACTAAAGCAAAAGTTGGTAATTTGGCAAACCGGCGATTACTCTTAAAAAAATTAAATTTAAAGCCGGTAAACAAATTATTTAAAGATTTATCGCCGCGTTTTAAGGAGCGAAGCGGCGGTTACTGCAGGATAATGAAACTGGAAACCAGAAAAAACGATGGCGCAAAAATGGTAATAATTGAACTTGTGAAATAATATGGCAAATAAACCAAAAACTTACAACATTGATGCAGTGGGGAAATCTTTAGGCCGGTTAGCAAGTGAAATTGCAACTCTCTTAAGAGGAAAAAGGGAGGTAAATTATTTTCCTCATTTAGATCCCATGATAACGGTTAAGGTATCCGGCATAGATAAAATATTGCTAAGCGGTAAAAAATCAGCTCAAAAAATATACAGATATCACACGGGTTATCCCGGCGGTTTAAAAACGGTAAAATATGCCGATTTAATAAAAAAAGATAAGGGCCGAGCTTTAAAATTGGCTGTTTTAAGAATGCTTAATAAAAGTCGCTTGCGCGCTAAACTGATGAAAAGATTAATTATCGGATAATTTAGAAAAATATGGCGATAAAAACAAAAACAACAAAAATAAATAAATACTACGAGGCCGTTGGCAGAAGAAAAACGGCGGTAGCCAGAATTCGGCTTTGGCCAAACGATAGCAAGCAAGAAGTAATTGTAAATGATAAAAATTATTCCGATTATTTTCCGGGGAAAGAAATGCAAGGTGCGTTATTGGAGCCGATTGTTAAGAGTGGGATTAAAAATTACAAAATTTCCGTTAAAGTTTTTGGCGGCGGGCTTAGGGCACAGGCCTACGCTTCACGGCACGGATTAAGTCGAGCCCTTATTTTAGCGCACCCGGAATCTAAAACAAATTTAAAAACTTTCGGCTTTCTAACTCGCGATCCCAGAATGAAAGAAAGGAAAAAAGCCGGCCTTAAAGGTGCCCGCCGCGCCCCTCAGTGGTCAAAAAGGTAAACTGGGTTTCAGGCAACCCATTGAAGCTCGCTTGCTCGCTTCAATCTATATTTATTTTGTATAGAATTGATTTTTCTCCCGACGCTTCGGTCGGGATCCCGACCGTTGACGTTCCGTCAAGGCGTCGGGATTTACTATTTTCAAAAAAATAAAGGTCAGAATTTTTGATATCCCAAAAAATCGGCGGATTGATGTTTAAGTAGAATTTAACGCTGTTTCGCTTGCCGCCGCGATTATCTCTTTCTGCAACTGTTAATTCGCCGCTGGTAAACCAGATAACGTGCTCGGAATCTTTAAGCCAATTTAAAAACAGGATTGGCGACTCCGATATAGCTATTATTTCTTTTTCTTCCGCTTTTTTAAGCGGTTCTTCATTTATATCGTTTAAATACTCAATCCAAATCTTATTGCTTGCGGCATAAAGCTTTTTATTTTTATCCGGCGATATTAATTCCGTGGAAGTTGAAATTTTAAATTTTTCATTTGATATCAATTGCCCGTCAAAATCATAAATCTCGGCGGTTCCTATTTTTTTATTATTTATTATCCTGATTGTTTCATCGTTAACTTCAAAATCTGCTATTTTTTGCGCCGGCAATTGCGCTATTTTAACCTTTTTAATGTCCAAGGAAAATAAAGTTACGGAAAATAATTCGGTTACCAAACCGTTTTTGACTTCAACCATTTTGTTCCACGGATAGTATCCTTCTTTGTGAATAAAAAGATTATAATTTTTAGGGGCGAGATCGTCGACTAATTTTGTGTAATTTAAAAGGCCCGCGGTTGATCCGGTATATTTATCGTTGATATATATTTTGGCGCCGGAAATCGTGGTTTTAATAAAAATACCGCCTGTTTTTACCAATTTAAATGTGTCTAAATCAAAACGCCATCCTTGGGCAAAAAGGATTATAATAACGCTCGCGACAATAAATAAAACAACAAAAATCCAAAAAATAAATCTTCTAAATTGCATTGTCATAATAGAGTATTTAATATCATATTTTAAATATTTTTACTACTCATTGTCTTTTGGTGTCATATTGTAGCAATGTAAAAATAAAAAAAGGGCAGATCGAATTATAATCTGCCCTTTGTCTGCCGGCAAGCAGGCTATCGACTACCGCAAGAGGCGGCACTCTGGTGGTCATAGCTGTAGTCGAGAAAGCTCCAGTCAAGCTTCGGCCAACTGCCGTCGAGGTACAAGATCGGCACCCTAACCGAGCCGCAGCGGGAGCCGACGGCCTTCACGTGGTGCTTCGAGAGCACGTCCGTGTGAACACCGAGGCTGATGACCTCGACTTCCGTGAGGTCGAGACGGCCCTGTTTCTTGATGAGCTTTTCGGCATCCTTCGGAGTCTTACCTCGCATGACCTCGCCATCCTCGACGTCGTAGATGTAATAGGGATCCTTGGGGGCGGTCACCACGTCGGTGATAGTGGTCGGATTGAGGTAGGTGCGGCCTGCCTCGTTGCCATTACGCACCATCGGCATCTGGCTGTAGATGCTGAGGTAGGTCCGAGGTATGACCGGGAGAAATGGTACGCGCCCGTTCTCGAAGCTCATCTCAAAGGCCTTGACGATCACCTGGTCGCGCTGCACCTGGAGCGTCTCCACGATCGGCGGCGGGACGCCGCGATCATTGAGAGTCGCGATCTGGGTGTCGAATAACCGCTCGAGGTCGCTCCACTTGGCCTGCTTGGCTTTCCGGCCAAGCAGGTCTTTGGCTTGGGCTACGGCTTCGTCAACGTTACCCGGGTCGGTCTTCGCAAAGAGCCCGACCAACTTCTCTGCCAATTGATCCTTGCACAATGTTCCCATCGTCTTTTCTCCTCTTCTGTGGGTTTAAGTTTAAAAAGAACTAATTTTAAATTAGTTAAATTATATCCAATTTAATTAATATTGTCAATATATCCGTAATATCCCAATAGCTTGGAATCACCTGTGGGATTAGAATCCAAGCATGTATACAACAAATCCAAATATGCCAAAGCTTCGCATGGAAGCGGTCAGATTGGTAAAATACCGCGGTTGGTCTACTCGCAAAGTAGCCCGAC
>Ga0209542_10004998_pt1 | contig 26856 bp, 35 predicted proteins | sample RifCSPhighO2_01_FD_184028 | JGI IMG/M metagenome (GOLD analysis project Ga0209542, IMG submission 184028) | Soil microbial communities from Rifle, Colorado - Rifle CSP2_plank highO2_0.1 (SPAdes) (version 2) | ecosystem: Environmental > Terrestrial > Deep subsurface > Rock core/Sediment ...
AATCGGCAGTTTTAAAGTATACCCGCCGGCATTGCCACGGGCGATGATTGAGACCTTATGTACCGGGTCGGCGTAAGGTAGTACTGAGGCCACGATCGCGTGGCCGGCTTCGTGGTAGGCGGTAATTTCCTTTTCTTTCTTGGAAAGCAGGTGGCTCTTGCGCTCGGGACCCAGCATCACCTTCTCGATCGCGCGGATGAGATCGAATTGGAAAACTTTCTTGCGATTCTCGCGGGCGGCAAGAATCGCGCCCTCATTCATCAGCGAATACAGATCCGCCCCGGAGAATCCCGGCGTGCGCTCGGCAATCAGTTTCAGGTTGATGTCTTCCGCCAGCGGCTTCTTCACCGCATGAATTTTCAAAATCTCTTCCCGGTCCGCTCGGTCCGGCAGATCTAAAATCACTTTACGGTCAAATCGCCCAGGGCGGATGAGCGCCGGGTCCAGCACATCCGGCCGGTTGGTCGCCGCCATCACTATCACCTTGTCGTTCGGTTCAAAGCCGTCCATTTCCACAAGTATTTGGTTCAGGGTCTGCTCGCGCTCGTCGTTGCCCCCGCCGAATCCGCCGCCGCGCATGCGCCCGATAGCGTCTATTTCATCCACGAAAATGATGGCCGGCGCCGCTTTCTTGGCCATTTTGAAAAGATCGCGCACGCGCGAAGCACCCACGCCTACGAACATTTCCACGAATTCGGATCCAGAGAGATGAAAGAACGGCACACCGGCCTCCCCCGCCACCGCCCGTGCGAGCAGGGTCTTGCCCGTACCCGGCGCGCCAGTCAGCATCACGCCCTTGGGGATCCGCGCGCCGATGTCGAGGAATTTTTTCGGGCTTTTTAGGAAGTCCACAATTTCTTTTAGCTCCTCCTTGGCTTCCTTGCACCCGGCCACATCCTTGAAAGTAACCCTGTTGCTCTTGTCGTTCGGGTCCGTCATGCGCGCCTTGGACTGGCCGAAGGAGAGCGCCTGCATACCCGCGCCTTTCACCTGGCGGGACAAATACCAGAAAAAGAAAATTATAAATACCACCGGCAGTAAAAACGGCAGAATATTCAGCAGCCAGTAGCCCAAGCCTCCTTCGTTTTTCACGTTGATCTCAATACCCGAGAGCGCCACGGGGGTCACACCGTAGTTATAAAAAGTTTGTGAGAGCGACGACTCGAGCTCTTTCTTGGACTTTTTTACTTCGTCATTCTTGTAAGTGATCTCGAGGTCGCCGCCGGAGACCACGATCTTCTTAACCTCCCCGGCCGAAACGCTCTTGGCCAGGTCGGAAATCGAAATTTCCGGCACATTTTTAGAAGTGTCGGAGATCACCAGGTAAAGCCCGGTAATGAGCATGAAAATAATTATCCCCAGGGCGATGGACCCGGAGAGCTTGGGCTCGTCTCCTTTCCTTTTACCCTGCTTATTGTTCAAGTTGGGTGGCATTTTTTTATTCAGAAAATTAAAATCCATTCAAAAATTCTAGCACAAAAAACCCAAAAAGTGAAATTTTTATTAAGTAAAAAGTGAAATTGGGTTTTATTTTATTTAGCAATCGTAAACTGTCCCGGGATAGTGCCTTTCTCCCGATCAAAATATTTTACTTCTTTAACTTTTACAACTTTCCCTTCAGTAATGAGTTTTTTAGTAATATTATATATAGCCGCACGACTCAAAGATAATTCTTTTGCTATTTCTTCATATGAATATGTTTTATCCGGATTGCTAGATAAAATTTGTAAAATTTTTTTTCTTGTTGCGCCTCGCCCAAAATTTTCATAAAACGAATCTGGGTTTGAAACTATATAACCTGTTTCAGTTTTTGCCATACTTGGTACTGATAATACAATAGCATCCATTTCAGCTTGGCGTATGATCGTAGAGAGATTGGTTAATTCAAGTGTAGCAGCCATATTATCAAAAGACATAGTAAAACCAACATCACTCGAAGATCTTTTGCCGGTTCTCGAATGTAGGAAATTAGAAAATATTACTCTGGCATGATTTAATTTTTTTTGAATTTCAATTGGATCTGTAATTTCTGGGACAGGCGGTTTTGCCACCTCTAATTTGACTCTGGTGATATCTATCTTCCTATTCAACCAATCTTCAGTTTTCCCAAATTTCATGCCTAAATAATAGCATAAAAGGTGAGAAAATCTATGCTAATATAAAGCCATGGCTAGCTATGCGGAAAATAGGAAGGCGCGATTTGATTACGAGATCTTGGAAAAATACGAGGCGGGTATTGAGCTTTTGGGCTCCGAGGTAAAGTCCGTCCGCGGAGGAAAAATGTCGCTCGAGGGCGCTTTTGTGATAGCCCGAGGCGGCGAAGCATACCTCATCAACGCAAATATTCCTCCATACCAGCCGAAAAATGCGCCGAAAGATTATGATCCTCTGCGCAACAGAAAAATACTGCTTACTAAAAAACAAATTGCGGAACTTGCATCGAACGAGAAAAACAAGAGTTTGACAATAGTACCTATTTCAGTGTATAATAAGGGGAGTAAGGTGAAGGTTGAGATAGCCGTAGTGAAAGGGAAGAAAAAATATGACAAACGAGAAACTATCAAAAAGCGTGAAACGGACAGGAACATAAGGAGAACATTGAAAAATTAATAGACCCCCTCTTTTATTCTCCCCCTTAGCAGGGGGAGTTTGATGGAAAAAAGAAATAGTAATTTCTTTTAGGGTATTCGGGGATGCCAGGCATAGACATTTGGTCCCCTGTCATTGATGCATGTCGAGTATGGGCGCAACCTCGCAAAACTTCGCCCAACAGCTTAATTGCAAAATTAGCTTCCAAAGTTAAGGCAATAGCTTCTCCATACTTCGGTGCGGAGAACTTTGCTTTCGCTCGAGTCAGCGCTTTCGCGTAACTCGTGTCTCATCCACAGACTTCCGATATATGGGTTGAGGCATAATATTATCGGGATTATCTCCGGCCCCGCTTCGAGCTGGGGAGACATCATAGAGGCTCGATTGAAAAATATTTGGCTCGTTTCTTAATTTTTCAATTTAAACCAAAAAGCGCGCTAAACATGTAGGCTTCATTGCAGAAACCTTATGCACCGGGGTTCAATTCCCCGCATCTCCACAAACGTTCTATTTGTTGACTTTAACCCTTATTTAGGCTATTATTTCGTGGCTAGAACTTACCGTTCTTAATATCCATTGCCATTGCGTGAAAGAATAAACAATCAAATACGGGCCAAAGAATTGCGGGTCATAGACAGTGAAAACAAGAATCTCGGCGTTTTAAGCATAAAAGACGCCTTGGAGCTGGCTCAGAGTAAAGGCCTCGACCTGATTGAAATATCGCCTAACGCTACTCCCCCCGTCGGGAAGATAATGGATTTCGGCAAGTATCAGTATGAAGCGAGTAAAAAGTTGCGCAAGGCGCGTTCCGGAGCCAAAGCCACCGAAACCAAATCGGTCCAGATAAAGATAGGCACCGGCGACCATGACCTCGAACTCAAGGCCAAAACCGCTTCAAAATGGTTGCGGGACGGCCACCGGATCAAGATTGAGCTATTTCTTTCCGGTCGGGCCAAATACATGGACGAGAAGTTTCTGCGGGAACGGCTCGACAGGATACTCCACCTCATCACCGAGGATTACAAAGTATCAGACCCGTACAAGAGAGGGCCAAAAGGATTAATCATTACAATAGAGAAAGCCAAGTAAGTTATAAAGTTTATAAAGTAGAAAGTTCATAAAGAAAATTCATGAAAACAAATAAATCATTTTTAAAGAGATTAAAGATTACCAAAAACGGGAAAATTATCGCGCGCAAGGCCGGCTTCAACCATTTCAATGCCAAGCAGTCGCGGACCGCACAGCTCTCCGGCCGAAAGCGAACTAATTTCATCATCAAGAACAAACCGAGAAGCCATTTGCTGCCCTTCAACTAACTTTACACTTTATAACTTTTAACTTTATAACTACCAATGACCAGAGTAAAAAAGGGGGTACATGCATTAAAGAGAAGGAGAAGCGTCCTCAGAGAGACCAAGGGCTTCCGCCATGGCCGGTCCACCAAGGAGCGCCAGGCTAAAGACGCCCTACTTCACGCCGGAGCGTACGCTTTCGCGCACCGAAGGGATAAGAAATCGCATAACAGAAAACTCTGGAATATCAAGATAAACGCAGGCTCACGCGAAATCGGCATGTCCTATTCTAAATTAATCGGCGCGCTAAAAAAGAAAAACGTCCTGCTTGACCGCAAGATCTTGGCTGATTTTGCAGAAAATCATCCTTCTACTTTTGCCAAAATAGTTGAAAGCGTAAAATAATTTACGCGGTAATCTTATACTCCTCCACCTTGGAGGCCCTCACCAGGGCCAGGGTGTCCGCTACTATTTTCTTGGGGTCATCGCTGATCGCTATCTTGTCGTTTTCACGATGCCCCTTGGCAATAATTTCTTTGAGCTCATCTCCCGTCTCCCACGGGCCCTCGAAAATACCGATCGGTTTGCCATCCTCGAATGCAATCGTGAATTCATGAATCGTACCGATGCGCCCGCAGCCACATATCACCGCGTCGGCTGAGCGGGTAAGCAAGAGGTCGCGCCCCGGGTACCCGAAGCCGGTGTAAATGATGAGGTCCATATAGTCGAGCGGCAGCTTGTAGACCTCGACATGCTCTTTTTCCGATGCCGCCGGAGAAAATCCGATCGATATGCCCCCCGCTTCTTTCGCCCCCATAGCCACCCACAGCGGGAATCCGGTGGTCGCGCCCGTTACCAATACCGCCCCCTGGCGTGCTATCTCGTGTCCTAATTCTTTTGCTTTATCCAGAGCATCGATCCCGCAGTGCCCCGTGTCAGCCGCGCCGGAGACGCAGATTTTCACCTGCTTGTGCCCGTGCTTGATGCTCGAAAACGGGATATCCATCTCTTAATTATATCATATTAGCACTCCAAAATAACGCTTTCGTCCTGTTCCGGAGCGTACGCTTCGAGGCCCAAATTGTCGCGGATCTTTTGCACCAGGAACATCGTGGACTTCGGTTCACCCATCACCACGAAAACTTTTTTCACTTTTTCTTGCATATTTTCCACGAATTCGAGAAGTCCGTCAGAATCCTTGTGCCCAGAATAGCCGGAAATGGTTACCACATGGGCCTTGACTTCCACATACTCCCCGGAAATACGGACGGTTTTGATTCCCTCCTGGATCAGGCGTCCCGGAGTCCCGACCGCCTGATAGCCGATCAGGAGGATGGTGTTGTTCGGGTCCGGCAGGTAATGCCGCTCATGATGCACGATCCTGCCGCCTGAAGACATTCCGGAGCCTGCGATAACCACTTTCGGGTTTGGAATATCCGCGATCATTTTCGACTCCCTGGAGTGGAGCGTCGAGTGCAGTCCCGGAAAGTCGAAAATGTGGCTACCGTCGGATATGGCTTTCTGTGCTTTTTCATTGAAATAAGTTTTGAAATTTTTGAATATCTCGGTCAAATGAATAGCGAGCGGCGAATCGAGGAATATGGGCATGACCGGAATGCGCTTGTTTTCCACCAATTCATCGAGCTCAAAGAGCAATTCCTGGGAGCGCTCGAGGGAAAATGTCGGGATGATGAGCGTTCCCTTCCTTTTGTAATTGTCCTCTATGGTCTCTGCCAGAAAATTGCGTCGCTCGTCGCGCGACTCGTGATTGCGGTCGCCATACACCGACTCCATTATCAAGTAATCCACATCCGCGATTTTATCCGTATCGGGCAAAATGGGCGAAGGCGAATTGCCCAAGTCGCCGGAAAAAAGAATTTTCTTACTCCGACCTTTGTCGGAGTCCGACTCTGGTCGGACCGTAAAACAAACCATCGCCGAGCCCAGAATGTGTCCGGCATTCAGAAATGAGGCTTCGAGGTAGGGCGTTAGCTCGATTTTTTGATGATACGGAAAGCCCTTCCATCGGCCCAACGCAGACTTCAAATTCTCTTCATTGTAAATCTTATCGAGATGCTGTTCCTTGTTCTTCGACAGGATCTCCATCGTATCTTCGAGCATCGGCCCGGCCAACGCCCGGGTAGGCTCTGTCGAGTAAATGTGGCCTTCGAAGCCCTCTGCTATCAATTTAGGTATTCTGCCCAAGTGGTCCACATGAGCATGAGTGACGAAAAGCATGTCTATTTCCTTGGGATTATACGAAAAAGGGCTCCAGTTTACGTCATCAGCCATTTTGACGCCTTGGGTGAGCCCGCAATCAATTAATATTTTTTTATCTTCGATCTCTAATAGAAAATTGGAGCCCGTTACAGATCCCGTACCGCCGCAGAATGTTATTTTAGCCGTTTTTGCCATTAATTACCGTATTATATATGCAAAAATTCGATTTGTTAAGAAAAAATCCGCTACGAGAGCGGAGCCCTTCTTAGGGCTATTTCCGATATATTACCGTAGCTCAAAGCTAGGTGGGTACCAGACGCATTAGACCAAGGTCAAACGCGATCGAAGTTCCCTATATATAGTGTTCTAGGTAATAATCGGAAATAACCCTACATTAAGTATACATGAGGGGTCTTGGAGCGCAATGTGGACAACTGATTTTTACCGTGGCGGAAGTTTTTTAGAGAAAAAATTAGACTTACTTCATTCCCAATTTTTCAAAAAGCATAATATCGTATTTGCCGTCGATGACGCGGTCGGATTTTGAGATGCCGAGTATCTCGAGGAATGTAAAGAGCTCTTCCTGAGTCTTTTTTCGGTCTTCATGGTCGTGATTTTGCACGATTTTTTCCGCTTCGATGAATTCCCCAAGGTTTTTCACATCATCGAGCACTATCTCCATGTCTTGGTATTTGGTCTTCACCCTCTTTTTATCCACCGTCGGCACTTCCTGATATTTTAGGAGTTTCAATATTTCAATCATCATCTCTCCGTCTTTGATTTCCATCTCGCGTTCCAGCGAATCCTGCCGGCTCGTTTGCGGAATTTTTAAGGTGAAGGAATATTTATCGTTTGTCTTACTGTTTTGTTTGCGGACTCGCAGCACTCCGACCTTCATTTCCACGGGTGGAGGAAAAGGCGCGCCTTCCGGAATAAAAATCCGGTCAACTTGGTGCAGCTCTTCGGAGAATTTGCACCCGAGGGACTCGAGCTTGCGCACAACAGCGTCCCTGTCCCGTACCGCCGCTTTTACTTCAACCTCATACATAGTTATTCATCTACCCCGTAGCGTTTATAGTCGTGAAGTTTAGTTTTGCCGAACCAGTGCTTGATTTCATGTTCTGCTTCCTCGGGAGTTTCCGAGCAATGCACGATGTTCATCACGGCTCTTTTTTCCTTGTTCGCAAGCGCCGGAGAATCGATGGAGAAGTCCCCGCGGATAGTGCCTACTTCGGCGAGATACGGCATAGTCGGACCGGCGATTTTACGCACCACGTCCACCGCATGCACCCCCTGCACCACCATTTTCACCAGAGGCGCAGACTGCATGTAATCGATAAGCCATTTGCGGATCTCTGGGCCGATCTCCTCCGGCGCGATAGTGCCGAAATCAGTCATAGCGTCGTAGCCGTATTTTTCGTAAGTGGAGAGGGTCTTGTGGCCCAGGCGAGTAATCCATTCCGGGCTTTTCGGATAATGGTTGTCTAGAGTTTCGTGCGTGGGGGTAAACATTTCGAGCGCCACGATTTTCAGATCGCGCTGCTCAAAGCGCTTGATAATCTCTCCGGTAAGCCCCTTGCGCACCCCGTCTGGCTTGACCATCACATACGTCCTCTCCTCTTTTGGGTGTTTCATATTGTTTCTAATACTAGCAGAAAATTATTTTTTTACAAATCCGTCAAAAGTTATTCTCTGATAATCATGCAGATCAATTCCTTTGTCTTTATACATATGCCAAGCTGTATACCTGACCGAATCCTTAATATCAAAGCCTAATTCACGTCCTGCGATTTCCACGCTTTCAATATCTTTGCCTTCAATTTCCAAATATGCTGGGAGCTTCGGCCAAATATCTATGTCGTATTCAATATCGCCTTTTTTATAACGAATACGTTTATTTTCCTGATAATTTTTCTCTTCTAGCCCTATTGAAAAAAAAATCTGGCATGCTTTATCAAAATCGTTTACCTCAACTTCACATTCGTTTATAATCGCATCTTTTATATTCTGACCCGGGTTAATTCTTTTCTTGTGTGCCATTGTTATTTTATCCCCTTCATCCCGAACTCGAATCCATTCGTGTTTTTTATCGAGACGCAAGTCCGAATAATCAAAGTGCCTTCTCCTGTACATGTATTCTCCCACTTTCTTAGCCCCGATTGCCGTGAGTTTCTTTTCAAGCTCCGGCACATCCACTTCCAAAAATTTTATCTCAAATTCTTCCATTACCCGGATTTTATTTTTTCTTGCGCTTTATTTCCAGTCCTACTTCGTCTAAAACTTTTTTTATTTGGGTTTTTACTAGGGACTCCGCTTTTTTTCTTGTATCTCTAGTATATTTGAAAAGCTTGTCTACTGCTTTCTTTTTATCGTTCTTGCTTATGCCTTTCGTAGCATCAGAGACGAGTTTATTTACTTTCTCCTTGGTCATGTCCATCAGCCCAAGACCCAAGACTAGGGTTTCATGTAGTAATATATTTTTTCCTTTTTTAGCCATATGTTTCTTATTTAATATTAATGAAGCTATTATAGCACATTTTATTTCTTAAGACTATCAGGGCGAATCAGGTGCGAAACAAACTCCACCCCTTCATTGGCTAGCTGTTTGGCAAACTTAAACACACCTTCCGGAAGATTTTCGGGATAAGCCAAGAGTTCTTTGATTGCCACGGGGATATTTTTAATATCTAACATCGAACCCCTTTCCATGTGGGACTTTAGTGAATTCAAAATATCCATTTCCGGATCAAACTTACGCAATAGTCCGTCATATTCAAGCACAGTTTTGCCTAAAATGAATACAGATAATGGAACTTCAATTTTAGATTCTTGGGCAATAATCAGCAAACGATAAAAAACTTCCGCCATCGTCATCTCTATCGCGGACCCTGTCTGCCAGTCGTCAAGCAGGGTCCTTACCCTCCTCTCAATAAGAGTTATCTCTATTTTGCCTTCGATCTCATTTAATTCTACGAGACTTTGAGAGGTTTTCTTCACATCTCGCTCGATGACACCGGAAAGTACTTTTACCAATATCTCTTTTATATGAGGCTGAAGAACCCCCACCACCCCAAAGTCAATAAAAGCAATTTTGTTTTTGGGAGTCATTAAAATATTCGCCGGATGTGGATCGGCATGGAAATATCCGTCTTCAAAAACTTGTTTGAATACAATTTCTAAAAATTCTTTGATGAATGTTTTTTTGCTAAATTTTATATTTTGATATTTTATTTCCTCGAGATGAGCTAAGTCGGGGACAAAATTAATCAAAGTGTTTAAGCTTATTCCATCGATATATTCCGTCGTCAGTATTAATTTGGTGCTTAAAGCGTGCAAAACTTCTGGTGCCTGAAAAGACTTTATTTCAGATAAATTATTTTTTATACGGATAATGTTCAATGCTTCCAGTCGGTAATCGAGCTCGTGCTCAATCCATTTAAAAAATTCGTCTACAGAAACCTTCAATATACGCAATATACTTCTGTCGTATTTTGAAAAGGCAAAAATTTGAGCTATCCCCAAAAACTGGCGGACTAGTGTTAGATCCTGATGTATTAGGGCCTTAATACCCGGCTTCTGTACCTTGACCGCCAAGATTTGACCTTTTAGATGAGCCAAATGCACCTGCGAGAGTGAAGCTACAGCAAACGGCTCACGGGTGAATTTTTCAAAAATTTCGTCAGGTGCTTTCCCGAGTTCGGAGATGAATAAATTATTTACATCACTTTCATCTACCGTTGAACCATGATCTAAAAGTTCCCGTAGTTCGTCCGCCAAATCCGGATTTATCAGGTCCGCACGGAGTGAAAGCATCTGCCCCAGCTTAATAAAAGTCGGACCTAAATCGCTAAGTAGTTTGTTTATTTTAGGCCCGGCAACTTTATAGGAGACCTTCTTGCTTTCCGCCTGACGAATCTGCCTGAAAATTGAAATCCCGTTTTTCGCTATCCTGAAGAATCGCATTTTTAAAATCCAAAAGGATTAATGATATAAGCATTGAAGGCAGTTACGAAGAAAAAGGAAAGTAGGACCACCCAGCCGAAAGCGAGCACGAGCGGGTGCGAGCCCTTGCCTCTGTATATCCAAGTTTTGGTATAAAGATTTACCCCTTCGATCAGACAAGCGGTAATGAAGGTAGAAATGGCAACTGCGGGAATCGAATCAAGACCCCAAATCCTAAAGATAGCATACATATCCTGCATGATAAATATAAAAATACCCCAGAATATGGGAAGTAAAAGCAAAAGAGATCTTTTGACCTTAATGGAGGGATAATACCACCAATCAATGGCAAATTGACCAATATATTCGCAGGCCATGCCGAGAATCATTCCGCATACAAATACTAAAGTAGGAATTACACTTCCCGCCTGAGCTAAGGCAAAAAAAGAAACGCCGTTTAAGCGATACAGTAAATACTCAACCAACGACAAAAATGCCAAAGAGAAAAGAACTCCGATAAAATCCAGAAACAATTTTTTACGAAATGTCATTTCTTTAATCATTATTTTTTAAAAATCTCTTTAAAAACTCTTCACGTAGAATAAACGCAAGAGCTATATCTCTTCCTTCTTCATCTTTTTCATTTAATTCTTTAATTTCAAATCCATATTTTGTGAATAATGTAGGGGTTTTAGGTACGATATAGGACACGGCTTCAATAACTTCAACCTCGGGATCGTCATTAATTATTTGCGCCAATTTCGCCATTGCATCTTCATACATTTTTCTATTTGGCCCTATTGTCTTTGCCAAAGAATGATGGAGGGAAATTACTTTTCCATTTTTTTCATAAGTTACCAGACGATTTAATTCGATATATCCTTCTTGAGTATTGCCAATTTTAGATCTCATTTCTTCAAACTCTTTGGGGTACTTTGTACTTATTTGAAGAATTGGTCGTAGGGCTTTAATTACCGCAGCAATTGACTGTTCTTTATCCTCAATTTCCATACACGCCATTAAATTCTCCAACACTCTGTATGCGTCTTGCGAAGAAATATATTTTTTCTCTATAAAAATCAAAAAGAATGGCGCTAATGCTTTTATGACTAGGGCAATCGCATATTTCGGTTTTATGTTGTCGTCATAAAGTTTATCCAGTATTTTTCTAACATCACTACCAAAATCTATTTTATTTTCTTTTGGTTGTTCTCTTGCTTTCAATGAATCAAATGGCATATATTTATCCCAGCACATCCTCGTGGGCCATGGTATCGTAGCGGGCCATGATCTCTGCTTCCACTTCGGCGCGGTCGCGGCCGTATTTTACATAAGAGAGTTCTTTTAGAGAATCGACAATCTCCGGATTCCCCCTCTCCGGCGCCAAGGTTTTGATATTGAAAGGCTTGGTCGGCTGGCCGCGGACGAGCATATTCACATAGGCATTGTAATTCTCCAACTTGGTAATGTCCTGGGCGGTGAATGTAGGCTTAAATTTAGGCTCGAGGAAAGTGGCGTCCTCGGTACCGACACGGAAGACAGCCATCGAGCCCACGTTGCCAAAGACGGCGTTTTTGATTTTATCTTCAAGCTGGGTGATGTACTGATGCGCGATGTTGAGCGAGAGCCGATATTTTCGCGCCTCGGAGAGGATAGAGGCGATAGAATCAGTCGTGACATTCTGAAACTCGTCGATGTATAAATAAAAGTCATTCATGGCCTTTCCAAACATGTCGACCCTAGATAATGCAGCCATCTGGATCTTGCCGACCAAGACCAAACCGATCAAGTTTGCATTGATGTCGCCGAGTCTTCCTTTAGAAAGATTGACCAAAAGAATTTTCTTCTCATCCATGATCTTCCGGAAATTAAATACCGAATTCTGCTGGAGCACCACCGGGCGCATGATGTCGTTGGAGATAAAGTTGTCGAATTTGGAGGAAATATAAGGCACGAAGTTCGCCAGCGATTGATCCCCAGTCGTCTGCTCGGCCGAGACCCAAAACTGCTTGATGATTGGGTTCTTACAGCGCGCAAGTTTCATGTCGCGGAATTCCTTATCGGCCAGCACCCGGGTAATCTCAAGTAAGGTGGAGCCGGATTCCGGGTCCTCCATCACCAGGAATGCACTGTTGCGGAAATACTGCTCGAACATGGCGCCGCCTCCGATTTTCATGTCGAAAAGCTTGTTGAAAATGCCCATCATTTCGTTGACCACGAATGTCTTCTGCTCCGGATATTTCGGATCGTACTCCAGCATATTGAGCCCCATCGGGCGCGCAGTGTAGGCCGGATCGAAATAGATCACGTCATCGATACGCTCCTTGGGAATGCGAGAGAGTATGGTTTGGATGTCTGTGCCATGCGGGTCAATGTAGCAGCAGCCGTCGCCATTTTTAATATCCTGCGTAATCATGTTGAGCATGATATTGGTCTTACCGGTACCTGTCTGGCCGATGACATAGAAATGCCTCATGCGGTCCTCGCGGGCCATGTGTATTTCGGTATCACGGCCCCGGTAACTGTTCACACCAAGCACGATGCCCTCCTTACCCATTTCAAGTGGTGCCGGAGCAATCCCGGATTTAGCCTCCTTGAGCTGAGGCTGGCTGGATATGCCGACTGGGAAATGAAATACCGAGGAAAGTTCCTTCAAATTCATCGGCATTACCCGGTCAGTGGCAAAAGTACGGTAAGAAAAATCATGAAAAAGCTTTTTTAAATTACTTGCGTGCTCTTCGGTGAATATAAATGAATTCGAGGCTGCCTCGGAGAATTGGTTGAAGGAGGATTCTATTTCCTTCAGAATCGCTCGCGCTCGCGCCTCAGTTGGCGCCGAAGCGATTACCCGAATATTGGCCTTCATTATCGTGCTTTTGATTTTGTTCCCTATTTTCTCCTCTGCCCCCTGATCCACCGCCCGGCGGCCTTTCATCGTAGACTCCTTGGTTTCATCCGGCTGTTTATCTTTCATGCCGAAGATGAGGTCTTTGCCCGCCTTCAGTAGCGCATGATTGAATTTATAGAAATTATCCGCCGCGTACTTGACAGACATCCCGGCCTTCACATCATCCAGGATCATATGAAATTCATTAATGAATTTGTCCCCGGCCGGAGCGATGAGCATCTGGATTGCGGCACCTTCGCCCTCGGTTTTGAGCTGGGAGAACACATTTAAGATCGTGTTCATCGGATCATGCTCGATAGTGTCGTAGGTCCTGATTGGCATGACGGACCGCTGTGAAAACCCCGCATAGGCGCCGACAGCCGCACCCCGCTCATTGAAGACATTGTAGTCATCCGGCGCTTCGCGGACTTTGGCGTGATGATAGAAAGCCAGGACTTGCTTTTCAAAAAGCGAAATGTGTTTGTTCGGAACGGCCGCATATACCACCACCTCATCCACATCGTTCCCGAGCGCGACCTCGAGCGTAAAATAATTTTCTTTTTCATTGTTCCTGCCCTCCGAGATTGACTGCATGCCGGCATAAAATTGCTCCATCGCCCCGATGAACTCCTTGAAGCCTTTCGCTTTGTCGCCCTCGTCCTGCGGCGGCGGAAGGGTGATTTCAAAAAGGGTCATGTTAAGCGACCGGGAGAGCGGACTGCCTTCTTTGAAGTCCGCTACCCGGCCGGTTTTCATATACTGCACCAGGAGCCGGTGAAAGTCGTCATCGATGTGGGGACTGCCCATCGCCTCCACCACGGAGAGCGCGTTGCGAATCCCTTTGGTTATAACCAGGCCTAAAAGCTCCTCCATTACTGCGTCATGCGGCTCGGGGCGGAGCGCAAGCACGATGCCTTCGGTTTCCTCCTCTCTCATTACATTGCTTTTGTGAATCACAGCCTCTGCCGGGATATTTTTATATTCGCCAATAACGTCGCGCACGGCATTTTCCGGCGCATGCTCAAAGTGGCCTTTTTGGATTAGATCCCGCTCGCGCGCCTCCACATGCGCGCGCAGATACGAAAGCTCTTCCTCGGGGCTTTTAAACTTCGGCATCTCCTTGAAAAAGGATGGTTCCATCCCGTTAGAAGTAGGAAATCTTTAGATTTCCGTAGTTACTCGAATAATAACGACTAAAAAACATAGCTCAATTATACCACTTGTAGTAATTTTAATTAACTGTGCGACTTCTAACGGGATCCATTTGCTTTAGAGCTTTTGTTTTTCCCACAATTCGTAGAATCTACCCTTTCGTCCATATAATTCGTCGAAGCTACCGGACTCGATGATCCGTCCATTCTCCATAACTAGGATCTTGTCCATTTCCTTGATGGTTGTGAGCCTGTGGGCAATGACGATGGCTGTAACATTCTCGAAGAATTTATGGAGGGAATCCTTAATTTTTTCTTCCGACTCCATATCGAGGTGAGAAGTTGCCTCGTCGAGCAAAAGAACCTTGGGTTCTTTGAATATTGCTCGCGCGATACCCAGCCTCTGGCGCTCGCCACCTGACAATTTAAACCCTTTCTCGCCAATGACTGTATCTAAACCTTGTGGTAATTTGTGAATAAAGTCTGAGATATGAGCAATATTGAGCGCTTGGTTTAGCAGATCCTGCCTAACTTTATCTTCTCCTGTAGTGATAGTAATATTGTCACGAAGTGAAAAATTAAAGACTTCTGTATCTTGCAACACTACAGATACTTGCTTGAAGTAATCGTTCTTGCGAATCTTTTTTATCGACAGATCATCAAAAAATATATCTCCAGTAAATTCTTCTCGTTCTTTCAAAAGAAGCTTGAATAAGGTAGACTTGCCCGCTCCAGAAAGTCCCACGATCCCCACCTTTTCACCTCGATTGACTTCAAATGAAAGATTGCTTAAAACCTGGTTTTCTCCATAGCCAAATGATAGGTCTTTAACAATAATCTTCTGCCAATCCGTCGGAAGGTTAAACTTTCCCTTATTATCATCAATAGTTATTGGCTCATCGAGAATTTCTTTCATCCTAGCTATGCTGAACTTTGAATTTACAAACTCCTGGGTGGCATTAGATAATTCTTCAATAGATGCACGCAAATCGGAAAAATACCCATTAAACAAAACCAAGAAGCCGACCTCGTAACGGCCTTCTGTTATTCCATAAATTATTACCAAAATAATACCGAGCTTGGAGGTGGCTGTAAAAAAATTAAGTAAATTTCCTCTGAACTGGAACCATTTAACTCTAATTTTTATCTTCTTCATTAACTCTACTGTTAGCCCATAGACAACTTTATATAAGCTTTCGCCCATAGACATAACTTTCAAAGTTTTTATATTTCCTATTGTTTCAAACAAGAGCCCGCTCACCTTTTCTTCTTGTTTATTTACCTCGTAGTAGGCTTGCCCCGCCCGGCGAGTAATAAAAAATGAAATGAGAAAATATGTAACTAGAAACAAAAGCAAAAAAAATAGGACTTGGTGGTCGAATCTATAGATAATAATGTTAATTGCGATCAAATTAACAAATATTTCTATAGTGTCATCAAACCAAATTCGAATGATCTTATTAAATCCTTCGCCTGCATTTTGAATTCTTTTTATTTTATTGCCTGAATTTTCCTTTTCATGCCAGGCCATATCTAAAAGAAACATATGTTTTAACGTCTTCAAATTGGAATCTATCGATATTTGCGCACCTAAAGAATATCCTAAGTATTTGCTGAAATACTGGCTCAAGCTTCTAATACTGCTCGCCAAGAACCAAAATCCTATCAGTTTTCCAACATACACCATGGGGTCACCAGTATTGTATTTACTTAAAAAAGTAATTATTGACGCAAGAGCAAAGACGGGATATAGATTGGCTAAATCTCCTATCAATCTAATAAAAGAAGCGGCGATGAAACGCCATTTATATGGTTTTAGAAGTTGGATTGTGTCCTTTAATAATTCCCATAAAGAATATTTTTCATTCTTTAGGTCCTCAAGTGAGTGAAATTTCATAAATTTAATTACGCCTTAGTCAAAATTTCCGGCTCGTCGTCAGTGATTAGTATCGTGTGTTCGAAGTGGGCGCTTTTTTTGCCGTCGGCGGTGTGGAAAGTGTAGCCGTCATCTTCCAGAATTACATTCTTGGTGCCGTTATTGAGCATCGGTTCGATGGCTATCACCATGCCCGGCACGAGCTTGGCCCCCGTATTGCCTTTGCCGAAATTCGGCACATAAGGGTCCTCATGGATCGCTCGGCCGACACCGTGCCCGGAGAGGACCTCCACAATGCCGTATCTGTGTGGCCGCACGAAGTCTTCTATCGCATGACCGATGTCCCCTACTTTATTGCCCGCCACCGCGGCGCTAATGCCAACTTCGAGCGCTTCGGCTGTGACTCTAATGAGTTTCTCTGATGCAGGGCCCACAACGCCGACTGGCATAGTAAGTGCCATGTCGGTGTATAGTCCACGGTGCTTGAGGCCTAGATCAATCGAAACGATATCGCCCTCTTTTAGAATTTTATCTTCTCTGGGAATACCATGCGCCACTTCGCTATTGACCGACACACACAAGGAAGCCGGGAATGGCGCCGGTGCGCCGTCCGGCTGGTAATTTAAAAACGCCGGCTCATCCCCGCCCTCCTTTATGAGCTCATAGGCGTAATCGTCGAGTTCCTTGGTAGAAACTCCGGGTGCCACCTTGCCCCTCACTTTATGAAGTATGGTAGCAAGGCGCCTCCCCCCTTCCCGGAGGATTTCTATTTCTTGTGGTGTTTTAATTATAATTGCCATATATATACCTCGCCCCGTCTGCTCCTGCATCCACCCCTCTCCTTGCCAAGGAGAGGGGTCAGGGGTGAGGTGAACCTCAGCTAATAGTCGTACCTACAAACTTTTCACCGTTCAGATAGTTAACAAGATTATCAATTGGCCGGCCGTTCATGATTACGACTTCTATGCCGTTTTCTTCCGCCAGTTTAGAAGCTATTGGGTCAAAGGGTGTGTGAAGTCCAGAAGTCCATTCAGTTGGGATTATGCTACGATACTCTTTCCATGAAATTTGGTCAAACTTCTTCGCATTAGGATTAGTTCGGGGGTCGCTATCGTAAACATGATCAGCGTTGGAAAGATTTATGATTTTCTTTGCGCCCAGAGTATTCGCGGCTAAAACTGCGTCCATGTCGGAACTATGGCCCGGCTCATAAGCGCCGCCGATTATAATTTTTGAATCCGGGAGCGGAGAAGCCAAATCGTAAATAACCTTGGTGTGAGCTAGGTCCTTGAAAACTACACGTAAAAGCTCTGCATTCAGATTATTAGTGGCAATACCTATCCAGTCCAAGTCTTCATTCGTCGTCTCTGTTGCTTCCTTGGCTGCGTTTTGATACTTCCGACAGGTTCTGCCCCCTCCGCAAATAATTGCAAACCGTTTCCCCTTTTCTACATGCGACAATATTAAAGATTTAAATTCTTTTAAAAATTCAGTATCTACCTGGTCAGGCACTATCAGTGATCCGCCTAATGAAATTACAATAGTTTCGTCCATATTAAAATCCTAAAGCTTTTAAAATATCCGCATGGACCGCCTCGACTGATTGCTCGCCGTTTATTTCATAAATTGTATAGCCTGGATGCCCTTTGAAATAATTCATGGCTGGTACTACATTCACTTCATATTCTTCAAATCTTTTTGCAAGTCCGGCCTCGGTGTCATCGTGGCGACCCCGGAGGAGATTCCTCCGCATGGCCTCTTCTTTAGAAAGTTTTATAAAGACTATTTTTATGTCGTCATGCTTGTAGAACTTCATCATATCCTCGAGTACTTTCGACTGCGCCACCGTGCGCGGATAGCCGTCTAGGATCAAATGCTTCTCCGGAGAAATTTTTGAGCTCAAAATGTCCCCGATGATGCTGTTGGCAAAGAAATCATCGATGAGCTCGCCCTTATGCATCTTCTCTTGCAGAAGTTTCCCGGCGTAGCTGCCAGAGCCCACCATCGCCCGGAAACCCTCGCCTGTACCCGCATACACACATTCCCGGCCATCATGCTTGGCCAGAAAATCCTGCAGGAGCTTGACCTGAGTCCCCTTGCCAGAGCCCACTATTCCGAAAAATACGAAAGTCTTGCCATTCATATGCACTTACAATACCGAATTTTGCTTGAAAAATCAAGGAAAAACCTGTACTATACGCTCAATGAAGAAAGAGATTATCACTATCTGCGGGGGCTTGGGAAGTGGCAAATCAAGCACTTCGGACCTAGTGGCTAAAGAACTCGGATATACACGATTTTCCTCTGGAGATTTGTTCCGGCAAGTCGGGCTCGATTTAGGTCTTTCAGTAACCGAACTTAATAAAAAAGCAGAAACAGAGTCGAGCATTGATTTCAAGGTAGACGAAAAATTACGCGAGCTTGGAAATTCAAACAAAATAGTTATCGATTCTCGAACAGCCTTTCACTGGATTCCAGCCTCGTTTAAAGTTTACCTCGACCTACCGCATGAAATTGCTAAACATCGAGTACTAAATAACTTGAAGGAAAACGCTCTACGCAAAGAAAGCGAAAAATCTTCAAATATAGAAGAAGTTTATGAAGATATGCAAAGACGTTTCGACAGCGAGCAGAAACGATTTTGGGATTTATATAAAATAAATAATCGAGACCTAACCCAATTTGACCTAGTGGTAGACACAAACAAAAACAATCTCGAGGAAGTCGTCGCCATCATCGTCGCCGAATACAAAAAGTGGCAAACTTCTAGCTAATTCAAAAGTTTATCATACTGACGGCCGTTAGTGTAGTAAACAAAAATACGCTACCCGCCACAATCGTCAGCAAGGACTCCCCTCGCTGGAAGTTATTATTTATTAAATATAGAAACAAACTTGCCCTCAGATAGACGTTTAACTACTTCCTTTGGGTTAAATACTTGTCCGTTCATACAAACGTAAACTCCCGGCTCTAAATTTGGTAGTGAGGCTATTGAAAAACCTAAATTAAATGGCGCATCGGATGGAGAAAATCCCGTAAGAGGAATCAGAGAGCCAGTTAGAATTATTACTTGATCTTTAATTTTTAGATTGACTTCCAAAAACCGAGCGCTGTCTGGCATAGTATACGTGCCGTGCGTGATTATAAAAAATTTTGAAGGTGATTCTTGGATCGTTTTTAAAACATGATCCAAATCCTTTTTATTTAGAGATCGGCTGTCCTTCATACAAACTTGAGTAAATAAAAAATCGTAGTCAGTTTTAAGAGACATTATAAATTCAGGAACAACGCTATTAGCTAACGGGGCTACGGTATCTTGGGTGCCGTCGTAAAAGGAGTCTATCGTTCCACCAGTTATTATTACTTCAATTTTCTCTTTTGACATAATCTTTTTCGACTAGGTCGGACCTGGTCGTTTTAGTATTCCCGCATGGAGACTTGGGCGTCTACTTTTTTGATGAGGTCGAGGACGACAGAGACGACGATGAGGAGCGAGGTGCCGCCGAGGGCTATGGCGGTGATGCCAGTCGCCCGCTGCATGATAAGCGGCAGGACCGCGATGAAACCCAAGAACACGGCTCCGAGCATGGTAATGCGGGTCAATACTTTCGAAATATATTCAGAGGTGGATGCGCCCGGGCGGATGCCGGGGATAAAAGCGCCGTTCTTCTGCAGATTCTCGGAAAGCGCATGGGGGTCGAAGGTCACCGCGGTGTAGAAGTACGTAAAAAGGAAAACCAGGACAAAGTAGAGTATCGCGTAGAGGGTGGATGTCTGGGAGAATCCGAGGAGGGCAGTGGAAATTTTTACCAGAATCGGCTGGGAGAATTTGGTTAAAAAAGTACCGATCATCTGCGGAAAGAGGAGGATAGAGAGAGCGAAGATTATCGGGATCACTCCAGCCTGGTTGACCCGCAACGGCAAATAGGTCGAGCCTCCGCCGTACATCTTCATGCCGCGCACACGCTTGGCATAGGTTACCGGTATCGGCCGTTCGGCTTCGGTCACATAGACGACGGCTGCAATGACAATAAGGCTGACTGCCAGGAACAGAAGAAGAAGCGGCAACTGAGAAGCGGTGAAGGTGAAGAGGAGCTGGCCAACCTCGGACGGGAGTTGGGATACTATGCCGGCGAAGATGATGAGGGACACACCGTTCCCAATGCCGAACTCGGACATCAGCTCCCCTACCCACATGAGGAGGATCGCCCCGGCGACGACCACCAGCAAGTTGGTGATCCGATCAAATGGCGTTACATCGGTTAAAATTCCTTGGCTCTCCAAAATCGCCAAAAGCGAGAAGCCCTGGATTGCGGCGAGCGGCACGGTGATCAGGCGGGAATACTGGGTGAATTTTTTCTTGCCGGCTTCGCCTTCTTCCTGGTATATGCGTTTGAGTGTGGGCACCATCATAGTGAGGAGCTGCATGATGATCGAAGCGGTAATGTACGGGCCGACGCCCAACATAATGATGGAAAGGTTGGAGAGTCCGCCGCCCGAGAAGATGTTCAAGATCCCAAAAAATTGATTGTTCGAAAGAAAGCGGCTGAGCGCAACCGTGTCAATGCCGGGAATCGGAATGGAAGCAAGAAGGCGGAAAACTATCAAGGCCCCCAGCACAAAAAACACTCTCTGCCGAAGAGTCCGATCCGTCCAGATTAATTTTATTTTGCTCCAGAAATTTTGCATTAATTCAACTTTATAACTTTATGAACTTTCTACTTTATAACTATTTTGCCACCCTTGATGCCAAGGCGCTTGCGAAGCTGTGCCATAGTCTCCTTGGCCTCCACTTTGTCTTTAGAAACTTTCACCTGCCGACGGATAGATTTGAAGCTGTACCCGCGATTTTTCGGCAGTTTCTTAATGATATCACGGAGTTCCGGACGGCGCTTGTTGCCGGCGCGGGCCGTCTGGCCCTTGCCTCCGCGGCCGGAAGTCTTCGCGTGTTTGCCTCCGCGGCCCACGATGCGGTCCTTCTTGTTCTTATGTTGTCTTTTTAAATTATGTATCTGCATGGTTTAGTTCTTAAAGTTTGTAATGTTATAAAGTTTGTAAAGTATCTGCTTTATAACTTTATGAACTTGATAACTTTTCACTTGTTGTTAGCACCTCTTTGTTAGCAACTATCGCAACCTCCGGAATTGGCTTTGAGAATTTGGCAGATATCGGCTTGAGCGCTTCCATCACCGCCTTGGCATTGTTCAGCTTATTTTTCGTGCCAGAAAGAATTTTCCCGGTGATATCCTTGATGCCGGCAAGTTTAACAATGTCGCGCATGACTGAACCGGCGACAAGTCCGCGGCCTTTGTTTGGAAGCATCACCACTTGTGCACTCGAGTACTTGGCTTTGAGCTCGTAAGGGATGGATGAGGTCTTGGTCAAATTTAGCCTGACCATGTTCTTCTTGGCATTGCGGAGAGCCTTGTTGATCGCGAGCGAAGTATCCCCGGCCTTACCGAGGCCCAAGCCGATACCCCCCTTCTTGTCCCCCGCTACCAGCGCCACCGAGAAAGAGAATCGGCGTCCTCCGGCGACCACGCGGGTCACGCGGCGAATCGAGACGATCTTCTGGTCGAATTCCGGCTTTGGGCGGCCAAAAGATGAGCCGCGGCGTCCCCCTCTTCGCTCTCCTCCCCGGTTGTCTCCCCCGCCTACAACGCTATGCGTAGCATTGCGGGCAGGTGTCTTTGGTTTGTTATTTGTTGTATCCATAATTAAAATTTCATTTAAAACTTGAGTCCATTGGCTCGAGCTTCGTCCGCTACTAATTTGATCCGGCCGGTGTACTTGAATCCGTTGCGGTCGAAAATTACTTTGTCGATCTTGGCTCCGATTGCAGCCTCTGCGATCATACGCCCTACCTGCTTGGCCCGCTCGATCTTGGTGCCCTTTGTAGCTTTCACATCGCTCGCCTGCACTAGCGTCTTGCCGGAATTGTCGTCGATGACCTGCGCGTAGATGAATTTATTGGAGCGGAATACGGAAAGGCGCGGACGTACCGAAGTACCGCACACCCTAGAGCGGATCTTTTTCTTTAATCTGATTCTTTTGTCTTGTTTTGTTTGCATTTTCTATAAGCTATTAGCTAATTACTATAAGCTACTCTACGCAGTCTTCTTACCTTGTTTTCGTCTGACGACTTCACCCTCATAGCGCATACCCTTGCCCTTGTAAGGCTCCGCCTTCTTCAGCGCGCGAATACCTGCGGTGAAACTGCCCACCAGCTCCTTGTCAACCCCGCTGATGGTGATGTTGTTCTTCTCGGCTGTAGCGGTGATGCCCTCCGGGATCTTTACGATAACGGGATGCGAAAATCCGAGAGCGAAATTGAACTCTTTACCTTTAACCTCGGACTTGTAACCCACGCCCTCGAGTATCAACTTTTTCACATACGGAGTCTGTACACCAGCAATCATGTTCTTGATGTGTGAAGCGTAAGTGCCCCAAAGAGATTTGGAAAATTTATCGTTCCTTTTGATATTCAAAGTAATCTTGTCGCCGACTGTGATGATGACATCATTACGGAAAACTTTCGAAAGGGTACCCTTTGGTCCAGCCACGGTGATAGTATCGCCACTCTGGGTGACTTTGACGCCTGGGGGTATTAAAATTTCTTGTTTTCCAATTCTTGACATAATTTTTTTCAGACGTTGGACATCTGGAATTCTTGATGTCCAACGTCTAATTTACCATAGTCTAAACAGCGCTTCCCCTCCGACCTGCTCTTTGCGAGCTTGTTTGCCTGATAAAATCCCTTTCGGTGTGGAAAGGACCAGTAATCCTGACCCGTTGCGCACCGAGTGAATCTCTTTCATACCGTAATACACACGGCGAGACTGCTTGGAAATACGCTCTACCTCGGTGATGCGGGGTTTGCTGTCTGTATATATGAGCTCAACTTCAAGCACCGGCTGGCCACCTTTCACCTTCTTGGAAAATTCGGAAATGTAGCCTTCCTTCTTTAAGCACTCAGCGATTGCAAGCTTGAGCTTCGAAGATGGCACTGCCACGGTACCCTTCCCGGCGAGTGATGCGTTCTTCATCATTATGATCATGTTTGAAATTGAATCCATCCCGTTTAGTTAAAAGTTTGTAAAGTTATAAAGTTCATAAAGTCTACCATGAGGATTTTCTGACACCTGGGAGCATTCCTTCGTTTGCTAATTCCCTAAAGCAAATACGGCAAATACCAAAGTCGCGCATAAAACCATTCCCCCGGCCACAGCGAAAACAGCGGTTCTTCTGCCGAGTTGAAAACTTTGGTTTCTTCTTGCTTCGCGCTACTACTGATGTTTTTGCCATAAATAAAATTGACCCTCGTACTGTGATTTCTTGTGTTTTTTCTTAAATCCTCTGTAGAACTTAAGGAGAAACACAGATCAGCCAATACTTTAGGCTACCTAAATACTAGCAAATAACGACAAAATAGTCAAACTATTTCTTCTTAGCCTCTTCTTCCTTCTTGAACGGCACGCCAAGGAGCTCAAAGAAGGCGGTGCCTTCTTTTTTGTTTTTAGCGCTTGAAACTACGGTGATAGACATACCGAAAACGTCCTTGATGTCCTCATCGGCTGTTTCTGGGAAAATAGTGTGTTCTTTGATGCCGATAGTGAGGTTGCCGATCGCGTCTACCGCCGTGCGGTTGATGCCACGGAAGTCCTTGGTTCGAGGCAGGGCCACATTGATGAACTTCTCGAGAAATGCATACATCCTCTTGCCACGTAGAGTCACTACTACTCCGATTGGATCGCCTTGGCGCACCTTAAACGACGCAATGGACTTCTTGGCCCCCCTGAGCGCAGGCTTCTGCCCGGTGATCTTGGTCAATCGCTCTGTTATTGCCTCATTTTTATTCTTATCTTTCTTTACGCCAGTACCGGTGCCGACATTGACCACCACCTTTTTTAGTTTTGGCGCAGCCATGGCATTTTTATAATGAAAATCGCTTTTCATTTTTTCGAATACTGCCACTTCTTTATCTTTTACTGTATCGTGTTTCTTCATATATAAAATTATGCTTTTTTCACATTCGAGGCATGGATTGGCATCGCCACGTCTATCATGGAGCCCTTCTCGTTGCTTCGGCGCGGGCGCTGATGCTTCTTCATCATGTTCGCTCCCTCCACGATCACCTTGTTGTCGGATACCAAAACTCGGACAATTTTGCCTTTCTTGCCTTTGTCCTTGCCAGCCAAGATTATTACGTTGTCTCCCTTTTTTATATGCATTTTACTTTATGAACTTTATAACTTTCTACTTTATAACCAACTAAATGACTTCGGGCGCTAAAGAAATAATTTTCTGGAATCCCTTTTCCGCAAGCTCACGTGGGATCGGGCCAAAGATGCGTCCTGCCTTCGGATCGAGCTTCCCCTTTTCCAAGATGACTACCGCGTTGTCGTCGAAGCGTATGTATGATCCGTCCTTCCGCCTGAAAGCATTCCTGGTGCGCACGACCACAGCCTGATGCACATCCTTCTTCTTTACGGCCTTGCGGGGTGAAGCGACCTTCACAGAAATAACCACGATCTCGCCGATCTCGGCATACCTTTTCTTCGAAGAGCCGAGCACCTTGAAGACGGCCCCTAGGGTGCCTCCGGCATTGTCTGTAATTTTTACCAAACTTCGTGGCTGTATCATGGTTTTATTTTAACTTACTAACGACTTTAAACTTCTTATCCTTGGAAATCGGGCGGGTCTCGACTATCTCCACATTATCCCCTGTCTTGTACTTGTTCTCCTCATCATGAGCTTTGTATTTCTTGCTCACTTTGTAGAACTTGCCGTATAGAGGATGCTTGACGAAGCGAGACACGGAAACCACGACAGTCTTGTCCATCTTGTCGCCGACTACTACTCCGTTTAAAGTTTTACCTTTTGTATTTTTCATAATTATTTATTTTGTCCCGATTTTGATTTATCAAAATCGAGGATCTTCGACTTCTTGGTCGTGACATTTTCTTTTTGATTAATGAAAGTTAAAATTCTCGCGATATCCCTCCTTAGCATCAGAGACTCTTTTACATTCTTGGACTTGGAGCCCTCCGCCTTGAACCGCATTGAGCGTAGATCCTCCTCAAAGGTCCGCAGTTCCTTATGAAGCTCCCCGATGCTCAAATTTTTTAAATTGTCTTTTTTCTTCGCCATATATTGATTATTGTCTGTGCGCCCGGGAAACGATTCTGGTTTTAAGCGGCAGCTTGGTGCCGGCCTTTCGCAACGCCTCGCGAGCCACCGACTCCTCTGCCCCGTCCACTTCGAAAATTATGCGCCCCGGCAACACCTCGAAGCAGTACCCTTGCGGATCGCCCTTGCCCTTGCCCATGCCCACTTCTGCGGGCTTGGCCGTATAAGGCCGATCGGGAAAAATGCGAACCCAATACTTGCCGGACTTGGTCAGAGTTCGGGAAATTACTTTTCGAGCAGATTCGATCTGAGTAGACTTCACCCGTGATTCGGATTCGGACTTCAAGCCGAAAGCTCCGAAGGCAAGCTTCGTGCCGCGAGTATCCGGAGTCGTTGCCTTCGGATTGCTTCGCTTGGTCTGCCATTTTCTAAATTTTACTTTTTTCGGGATCAACATATATTTTAATCCTGTTGCTTATTGGCTTCTTTTTCTCCCTTTGTCTTTTGCGCGAAAATTTTACCGCGGTAAATCCAGACTTTGATGCCCACATCGCCGTACGGCAAATGCGCGCGCTCCCGTTTGAAGTCAATGTCCGCGCGGAAAGTCTGCAGTGGGATGGATCCGCGCTTGAGCTCCTCCGTGCGGGCGATCTCAGCGCCACCCAAGCGGCCGGAGAGCACAATCCTCGCTCCTTGCACGCCATTGGCATTCATTACCTTCTCGAGTGTCTGCTTGATAACTCTCCTGTAGGGCATTCTCTTTTCGAGGCCCTCTGCGATCATGTAGGCCACTACGGACGCATCCGCTTCCGGATTGCCGATTTCCACGATCTCGAGCTTGAAATCTTCCGGACGCGCAATCTTCAAATGATCCATCTTCTTCAAGATATCTTCTTTCAGCTTGGTTGCGCCCTCGCCATTGCGGCCTATTATGAGGCCCGGTCGGGAAGTTTTAATTATGAAACGAGTGGCCTTTCGGCTGCGCTCTATCTCGATCGCAGAGACGTACATACCGCGAAGCTTTTTCTCCAAATATTCGCGAACCAAAACATCGCCCTTCAGATAGGACACGTACTTTTTCGGATCGGCAAACCAACGGGACTTCCAGTCCCGGAGCATGATCAGCCTATGTGCATATGGATGGACGATTTTGCTCATTTTATTTTTTAGCTTTCGCAACTTTCTTCATTTTGATTGGAGTTGCTTTCTCGGCCAATACTAAATGCAAATTGCTGGTGCGCTTGTTTATCCTGTGGCCGCTCCCCATGGCCGCTGGCATCATACGCTTCATGGTCACACCCTTGTCTACCCGAAGCTCTTGGATGAAAAGATTATCACGGCCTACTCCCATCTGGCTCGCGTTAGCAATAGCTGAAAGTAAAAGCTTCTTGATTGGCGCGCCAGCGCGCTTGGCCAAGAAATCAAGCTCGGCTACAGCCTGGTTCACGTTCTTACCTTTAATAAGCCCGGCTACCAGTCTGACTTTTCTCGGGGATTGTCTGTAATTTTTTAAAAATGCTTTCATGGATTATTTAAATTATTTTGCGGCTTTGGAAGTGGAAGCGTCAGTGGCCACAGTGGTCGCGGCCTTCGCCTGCGCGATTTCGGCTTCTTTTTTCTTCATCTCCATCTCTTTCTGCATCTTTCCTCCGTGTTTAACGAATTTCTTAGTCGGTGAAAATTCGCCCAAGCGGTGGCCCACCATGTCCTCGGTGACCAGCACTTCCACATGGGTCTTGCCATTGTAGACACCAAAAGTAAAGCCGAGCA
>Ga0209542_10004999_pt1 | contig 26854 bp, 27 predicted proteins | sample RifCSPhighO2_01_FD_184028 | JGI IMG/M metagenome (GOLD analysis project Ga0209542, IMG submission 184028) | Soil microbial communities from Rifle, Colorado - Rifle CSP2_plank highO2_0.1 (SPAdes) (version 2) | ecosystem: Environmental > Terrestrial > Deep subsurface > Rock core/Sediment ...
GAGCGGGTACTTCGACGCGATAGCGATGCCGGTGAGTTCCCTCTTGCCCCAGATTGAGTGATTCGTCATCGGGGCAAAGTGGAAGTGCGGCAAGTGCTGCAAATATCGTAGAAGTGATACCCGAAAGTCCTGTAAGCACAGGACATCGGGTATTACTGCCCCAGGCTTCGAAAGACCCTTAAGCCATGCCAAAGCCGACCCATCTTCTTCGGGTGTTTTACCTACAAACCGGCCGCCATTGAGCGACCATATTGTCAGAGCCATATGGTCCTCCTTTCATGTCAAGTTAACGTGCGATGTGCAGGAAATCCTGCTCCAAAACTCCGAAATCACGATAGCACAGGACTATGCTATCTGTCAATAGTCGTTACTCCTTTATGTTTTACGACTTCAGAGGCGCATTTGTTTGCGAAATGGATCGATTCGTGAATGTCGCCGGTCTCTGCATATTTCACAAGTAATGCTGCAAAAAATGAGTCCCCCGCGCCGGTTGAATCCTTTACCTCGACTTTCTCCACCGAATACAACTTATCGCGATATTCGGCACCGAGCTCCCCTTTCGTGCGGATTATTTTTTTAGCGAGTGCCGGCGTCAGTGCGCGCTTGGAACGCTCATACTCAAAATTGTTTATCTTTATAAACTTCGCTTGCCGCGCCCACGACCCTAGCATCTTCTTTGTGTCTATAAAGACGCAATCATGCCGCTTGCATATATGCTGGATATCTTCTTCGTTCAAAAATCCTTTGTTGTAATCGGAAATGGCAATGATGTCGTAATTGTCAAATGGTACGTCGCGCACATCAATTCGTTCAACGCGAGGCTCGGTATCTATGCGGATGAACGTATGGTTGGTGTTCTGATGTACGTAACGAGTCTTCGTCACTTTCTTCCATCCCTTGTTTGTCATCAGGTCGCAGTGTTTGTAAATTGCTCTTACATTTCGTTCGACATTTTTAGCCATGCCAGGATTCTCTATTTGTTCTATAACACGCAATACAGGCACAGGCAAGTCGGGCGCGAGGCGCTCCGCGTGACAATACACAAACCTGTCGAGACAAGTCTCGCCTATGATGAGAATCTTTTTCATGGGAGGGTAAGCGTCGGAGCGAGATGAAGTTCTTCAAAAGAAAGTCTCGTCTTGAGCTTCTTCTTCCCTAGCAGCTTTTGTATGGCATTCGCAACATCCACCTTCGTTGGATACCAATATTGGCTCAGTGCTGGCGTGGTCGGACAGGGAACATCTGGGCAGGCGAGCGCGCATGGTGCACTTCTGAATACAAGTCCCTGTTGTGCGGCTTTTGCGACTATCTCCGAACCAATGCCAAACGCGCCGCTGGTAGTATCCACGGTGAGGAGCCTACCAGTTTTTTTAATTGAGGCGTTGATAGTTTTGTGGTCTATCGGTTTAAGAGATACGAGATCGATAAGCTCTATTCGCTTAGCATTCTTGCCCAAGAGTTCCAGCGCTTGTTGTGCCGCAAACAGCGCATCTCCATAAGCAACCACTGTAATATCACTGCCCTTTTTAACCACGCGCGCCTTGTCAAGAGACATTTCGTAGAGTTCGGCCGGCACTTTTTCTTTTATCCCATATAGCCAGCGCGATTCAAGAATAACAACTGGGTCGTCCGAACGAACTGCGGCGACGAGAAGCCCTTTCGCCATGCGCGGAGTGGAGGGTATAACAACCCGAAGACCGGTCACCGATCCGAACATTCCATAGAGTGCCTGTGAATGTTGTGGGCCATTTCCCCACTGGCGTCCGACGACAATGCGAACCGTTATCGGGGCAGAACCGCCTTCCCCGCCAAACATGTACCTCCACTTGGCGCTAGCAGACTGAATTCCACTCGGTCGTGGTACACAACGGGCCGCAGTCCTCCTATGGCCGCTCCCACGGCGAGACCGGTAAGCGCTACCTCGGAAGTGGGAGTGTCCAGAATTCGGTCAGGATAAGACCGTACAAGAGCGGAGAGACCCCCTGTCCCCTGAGGAATACCTAGTCCTAGAACGAAAACACGACGATCAGTCTTTAAAAGCTGTTCAGTCGCTTCCTTAAGTGCATCTACAAATTTAATTGGTTCACGCATAGACATTGGTATACAGTTCCCTTTTGACAGGAAACGGTTGCTTAAGCGCCCAAACGATATCCGCACGAATTTGTGTGCGCAACTTTTGTTCTTCAACATCAAGTGTCTTCGCAGAAACTCCTGACGCCAGAAGCGCCATTCTTACTCTATTGATAGAGTCCTCTTTTTGTCGTTGCAGAAGGGTATCTTCTTTTCGGAACTTTTCTTCCATAAGCGGCGTGGAGTGGGCCATATGCCGATAGACCACGCATTCCAAGACGGCCGGGCCTTCCCCTGCGCGTATTCCGTCAACAAGGGATTGTGCTTCAGCAAGCACATCTTCATAATCGTTACCGTTTGCCCTCCCGTAACGCATACCGAGACCTGTTGCTACTTTCTGTATGTCATACCCTGGCGAGCGACGATCTTTTATGTATGAGTTTATAGACCATCCGTTGTTTTCTATTACTAGAAGCAGAGGCACCTTGTAGAGTGCGGCGAGATTGTAGGTTTCGTACACGCCACCCTCTTCTGAAGCGCCGTCTCCGTAAAATGCTACAACGATCCCTTTTTTCTTATTGTACTTCTGTGCGAACGCCATGCCGGCGGCTATGGGTGTGACACTGCCCAAAATGGGCGTAGAGCCCATAAAATTGGCGGACCGGTCTATTTGGTGCATTGAGCCGCCTTTGCCACGAGCGGAGCCGGATGCCCTCCCCATGAGCTCGGCGGCCATTGTTCTGAAGCTTCCGCCTTTGGCCAAGTAATGCCCGTGCGAGCGATGATTCCCCATAACTATATCCATTTTTTTTAATGCATCGCACACGCCAACCGCTACCGCTTCTTGACCAACATAGAAATGAACCATGCTGAACACTTTTTTATCTAGGTAATGCTGTACCAACTCTTGTTGCGCGATCCGTATGAAAAGCATACGCTTGTACGCGTCAAGAAGGGTGTTCATTGTGAAATGTCTATAAGTATGCGCCCAGCCATCCCTTTGCGCACGAGTTCTATGGCGTCATTAATTCCATCCAGTCTGACTCGATGCGTAATGATGTCATCTATATTAAGCACGTTTGCTCTGTGTAGTTTGACGTAGCGCGGAATCTCTTTGCCGGGTGAAAATTTTCCACCCTGTGTAGCCTTAAGAGTTTTTCCTTCTCCACCGAAAAGATGAAGTGCATTTTTGAGCTCAATACTTTCTCCAGGTTTCGGTTGGCCGACAAAGATATAGCGCCCTGTGCCCGAGAGGAGTGGGATTGTCGTCTCAATACTCTCTTTTGCGCCAGATGTTTCAATGATAACGTCAATCTCTTTGAGCCCAAGCGTTTTCTGAAGAGTCTCTGATATGTTCTCGGTCGCCGCGTTAATATAGAGATCAGCGCCAAGCGTCTTGGTTGATGTGCGTTTATGTTCGTGGATATCAATAGAAATAATTGGGTGCGCACCTACTATTTTTGCTGCTTTTATAAGGTTAACGCCGAGGCCGCCAGCGCCCACTATCATTACACTCTCCCCTGCGTGCACATTCGCTTCAATGTTGACAGTCCCGAGCGCGGTAGAGAGCGAGCAGCCCAGGAGAGCGCACAAGTCGTTCGGCGTATCGTGCGGCACTGGCGTGATGCGGTTCTCGGAGACGATAGAGTACTCGCTAAAGGTCGTCACCTTGCCACTTTGCATCTTTTTGCCATTAAAAACGTACTGTGGGAAGTCCGACTCAATGCCATCTGATTTGCGCCAGTGCATGACTACCTTGTCCCCCTTTTTCACCTTGGTAACGCCGAGCCCTGTTTCCTCTACGATGCCACACCCTTCGTGGCCGAGGAGGTGCGGGACGAACTTCTCATTGCCCTTGTTGCCGGCGATTTCCTGCAACTGCGAACCGCAAATGCCGCTGACCAGGACTTTTATTAGTACCTGTCCGAAAGTGAGGGGCGTGAGCCCCACCTCGGCAACGGTCAGCCGACCGTTGATCTTCTCCAGTACTGCGGCTTTCATTAGTTCCAATACTATAGTAAAAATAAGTGGTGTCTAGCATATTGATCTACCACCCGCTCGGGCTCGGCGACCACATCGTCTGCAACGGCCTCGTTCGGGAACAGTGCAAGCGATTTGGCCAAGTCGGCCTTTTCTGCTTCCCGAACAGCGAACCCTCTGTATCATTCATGTACAGAGATTTAAATAATTTCAGTCTTCATGTTATACGGTCTCATAAAGATGCGGAACGGTTTTCACTCCGCAATAGATTCATGTGGAGAGATACCCACTACGATTCCATACTTCATGTCGGGTCATTTGACGTGGAATCCGGAATCAGGTATGAGCGGCAGATGTATAAAATGGCAGAACTTCCTTTGGAAGCAATGTGGAACAGTTTCTACGTAAAACGCGATACGGGGAGAGAACACGCTCTATCGCAAAAAATGCATGCGAAAGAGCGTTATGTATTTCTGCATGATGATGCGCGTTATCCCATCAATCCTAAAAAAATTTCTTCTACCCTTCCGATTTTGCGTCCGGACACATCACTCACTGACAATATATTTGACTACTGTGACGTTCTGGAGCAGGCGGAGGAGATACATGTCATGGACTCTTCATTTATGTTCTTGGTGGATTGCCTCCCGTATACGAACCCGCACCAGAGGTTGTTTGTTCATAGATACGCGCGAGAAAATATGGAGTGGAATCTGCCGATCCTGAAGAAGGATTGGGAAATTATTTTGTAATTATGAATCCGAAAAAACTCGTAATCGTCAAACCTGGCTGTAAAGAATTGGGAAACGAGCTCATAAACCACATGAGCATCTACGCCTACGGATTAGAAGTCGGGGCGCGGGTGATAAATCGCTCAGGATACGGCTACATTGGCCTGTTGAAAGTTCTGCATGCTGTCTATGCGCGATATATAGGCAAAAGGAATGCGAAATGCTCTCTCCGAGCATGGCGGGCGCCAATATTTCTCCCTCCGACAAAGCAGCTGCCGTCTGCACAGACCTGCGATACCATATATTTCTTCGGGTGGGTGTTTAGGAATCCGATCGGGCTCCAGAAATATCGCGAGGAAATACTGACGGCTTTTACTCCAGATGCACGTGCTGTAGGAAACATAAGGAGCGTCGTCTCTTCTCTTCCGACAGAACGGACTCTCATTGGTGTGCATCTGCGTCAACGACCCTTTGTTGGATTTCCGGACAGCGATTTCCTCGTTTCTGCTAGTCGTGTAAAACAGATTCTTGAAGAGTATGTGCGAGAAAAGAACCTGGATGCCAAAGGCGTTGCTCTGGTCGTCGTTTCTGATCTGTCTGTACCTAAAGAAACATTCGCAGAGTACGAACATAGTATTGTATACGGCAATACAGAAACAAATCTTTTTTTGCTCGCGCGTTGCAGTGTTATCATCGGTACCAACACGACATTTTCAAATGTGGTGGCATGGTTAGGCGACGTTCCGCACATCGTCACAACTAAGGAGTCGGTGGACTGGGAATATTACCGAAACAAAGCAACATATTTTGAAAATAAATACGCCACGTTTGCGTTCTAGAAGTCCTTCATTACGAGATTCGTGCCATCTTTTCCATCCAGACGCGATTCTTCCGTCGTCGTCTTCTCTAGAGTTCCGCCGGGTAGGATTTTAAATATGACGTGGGATTTTTCCAATTCATCAACGAATACCTTAGAATCCAGTGGATTATACTCAAATACAATTATCGGTTTACGTAACAGTAGCTTCTCCATGCCTTGAAAGACCTCTCTCTCCGCTCCTTCCACGTCTATTTTTACAAAATTAATGTCCGTCTTTTCAGACAGACAATCAAGAGTGGTACTAGATACTGTAACCTGCTCGCCCTTATTCTTACATTCCAGAAGTGAGTGCATCCCCATTTTGTCCGAAAGATAGAAGGTCACAGTTCCCTCGCGATTGGATACGGCGCTTTGGACGATATGCACGTTTTTTAATTGTTTTGTGTTTTCCTTCAGCAACAAAAAATTGTCCGCGTCCGGCTCAAATGCATAGACATGTCCTGTCGGGCCGACGAGCTTCGCAGACAGACGGGTGAAGTAACCAAGGTTGGCTCCCACATCTACTACCGTCATACCGGGTTGAATCGTTTTTTTGAAATACTGCGTTGTTTCCGGCTCATAACTCTCCAGTACATGATTCAATCTGGTTCTCCATGTAAAAGAAGACGGGAAATGGTAACCTGCGTGCCACGCCAAAAAATTGGTGACCACGACAAACGGTTGCTTCACAATCCATCGAACGACTGGGATTAGATTCATAGCCTTTCAGTTGCCGTTAGCGCGACTTCCTTCATATCAACGCCGTTGATGCAGTCTGGATATTCTTTAAACACGTGACCGTTCGGCTCGACATGGGTAAAGAGTCGAACCGGTGCCTGTCGATCATATTGCTCCTCCTTCCACCAATGCAGTCCAAGACAAGAGGCGAGGACCACTAACGGTTTGCGCAGGTGTGCCGTTATGTGCGCTATGCCGGTATCAACTGATATGACAACCGTTGCAGATGCAATAAGTTCCATCATCTCCTGAAGAGACGTGTCCCCCGCGATTACGCGAACGTCAGACATACCTCGTGCCGCTTCACCTGCTTGCACTCTATTAGACTCACCACCACTCAAAAGTAGAGTTATGCCTGGGAGCTTTTCGTGAAGAGCACCTACGAGTGCGCGATGATTCTCTGGCGACAGACCGCGTCCGGCATTTCCCGCAAATAGATGTACGATCGCGTAGCGTTCGTACTTTATCGCAAGACGCTCAAACACAGACTTTTGATGTAAGAAAGAAAGTGTTGGGACCGGAGTTGCAACTGGGATGTTGAGCTTGATAAGAGCTTGTCGCTCGAGTTCCGCAGGTGCGGTGTCTCTAGCAAACGACAAAACCCTGTCGTATATGTACTTATTCCAAGGAGATGAGTCGGCGAAGCCGATAAGCGATCCACGTTTGGTTAGTATCCGTGCGACGATCTTGCTAGCGAAGCTGAAACGACCGCCCGCCTTGCCAGCGTACTGAGTGAGCACGACATCACTCCCCAACCAGGCATACAATAAATGCAAAACACCAAGCGGCTTCCTGCGGTTTACTTCAATGACCTCAAGCCACGAATAGGCTACGAAAAGATCACGAATCATCGCGCCACGAGAACTTACGACTATGGCACACTGCGCTAGAGGATATGCTGCGTGTACATTCTCGAGAAAATATTTCCCCATCAGACAATCGCCGATGGATGATGCCCGAAAGGTAATGGCTTTTTTAACTTCCATACATAAAAAGCATGTTTGGACATGCGAGTGCGTCTCCAGTCGCGTACGGCACAGGTGTATTCCCGACGAATTGATACGCCTGATATCCGAGAGAAGAGAGGCGCGACAGAACACCGTGCGGTGACTCGCGCTGGACTTCAATAATAAGAGCTGGGTGATGCGTCGCGAGCGTCTTCTGGCCTCCTTTCAACACCAATTCTTCGGCGCCTTCTGTATCAATTTTTATAAATGTTGGACTGACATTATGCGAGATACAATACGAATCGAGCGTCGTCGCGGTAACAGAAAGCATGTTTGCGCGCATTCCATCGCTGGGAGATGTTGGGAGAATGGTGTTGAGGCCAGACTTTTCTGCACCATAATCCACGAGATTCCTCTCACCACCCGACTCCATAAGCGCCGCATTAATGCGCACGACATTTTTTTTCTGTATAGAGTTTGAGGTTAGGATGTGGAACGTGCGCGGGGTCGGCTCAAATGCATATATTCTTCCGCTCTCCCCTACGAGTGCCGACGTCAGGAGCGTATAAAAACCGACATTCGCTCCAACATCGATACACACGTCTCCTTCTTTTAGAAATTGGACTAGGAAATTCTCCACCGGCAATTCGCGTCCGTCTATAAGGCCGTGATGATAAATGGAACGATAATCCGGAAACGTGACCTGCATACTGTCTCCCCAAAATGTGCGCGCCGTGAGAAATGAGCTGTGTAAACCAAGCGCTATGGCGATTTTCCAGAACCGGTCAATGGTCGCGTATCGGAACGTTAGGAAAGGGTGACTCATGATACGCTTATGCCACGACAAAGCGCGAGTCTGGAGCCATTTGCTGTTTCGTGTGGCCTTTTTATATGCAGATATGACAGCGTCATTCTTTTTCATGAATTGTTCGTATTCTCTCTCATAGAGGAGCAAAAAGCGAGAATGCGCTCGGTGCGTCGCCGCCATGTGTGCTCCAGAGCCAGGGCGCGGCCGGATTCTATCTTCGCTTCTGCTTTCGGGCTTGTATATGCCTCTTGTATCGCCTGCGAGAGCGAGCCGGCGTTATCCGGCTCATACCAAAAAGCCGTACCTTCCCCCATTATGCTCGTCACGGCTGGGGTACGAGAGGCTACGGTAGGTCGACCTGCTACGAGATATTCAAATACCTTCATCGGAGAAGTATAGCGATACGAATACTCATTCTCAGCCGTTCCTAGCATTATCAATACGTCCGCAGCCGCCAACCACCGAGGTATCTCCTCAGCCGGTCTAGCTCCGATGAAATGCAGTTGCGCACCGTTCTTTTTTGTCACGCGCTCATACTCATCGCGCGTGCCTCCTACCAGGTAGATTGAGAGTGGCGAGTCCTTCGCCGCGTCCGCTAGAATCCCCAAGCCCTTCCATTCATAAAAACGCCCAACATACAGAGCAATGGGTTTATCGACAGGAAGGTTAAGCGATGCGCGCGCTTCTAGCGGTGACAGAACGTTATGCAAGACTGATTCGTCAACGCCGTTTGGTTCAACTTGTACACGCTCCGGAGAAAGTTTGAATGTTTTCGCGAGTTCGTCACCGATTAGACGATTGGTTGCAATAATGCGCGCATGCCTAAAAAAGAATCGTATAAAAAAACTAGATTTTTTCGTGCTATGCATCTCGGCAAATAAGAGGCTGGGAGCCAGCGCAAGCGGTGCAAAAGAAAATGAATCCATATCTATCGTATAGACAACAAAGCGCTCTGCTCGTATCGCTTTTATCCACACATAAAAGAGAGCGCTGAGCGCAAACTGAAACGCGGTCAGTCGGTATCCAACCGGTCCGAGGAACTGCAGATTAAATACAGGCAAGCGCCGCAAGGGGATGTTGTGCGCGAGACTGTAGAACTGTTGTATATCGCCGGAACCGCGATTTGGCACCACCAATGTAAGGTCCGCACCAGCTTGTATAAAGGCTTCACACATCTTGGCTATCTGTATGCCGTGTGCTTTTTCGTTCGGCATTCGAGCATTCGCAATGTAGTAGATTTTCACGGGTATTGCAGGTAGTTAATCAATAAAACGATATTTGAGTATGGTCCACAGGATTAAAAAGCCGTGGCGCCACGTTATCTTCTTACCCTCTGCATAATTGCGCGGATAATACCGAATGGGCACATCAACCGTTTTGATGCCGCGCTTCAGTAATTTACACACTAGTTCGTTGTCAAAATCAAAGTCATCTGTTTTAACTTCTACTATTCGCACGATTCTAGTGCTGAACGCTTTGTAACACCCCTCATATTCGCCGGCGCTGTTACCGTAAAGCACGTTCGTAAGGAGTGTAATGGTGCTGTTGCCGAGAAGCCCGAAGTAATAGATGAACAAGTCGCTATGACGATTTGCGTTTCTGACACCCAATACTGCCTCAGTCTTTCCTGTGAGAATTGGCTCAATAACGCTCGCAATGTCATCTGGGTCGTATTCAAGGTCCGCATCTTGGAATATAACGACGTCTCCGGTCGCCTCCGCTATACCCCTCTTTACCGCCGCTCCCTTGCCACGCCGGCTCTCATGTATAACGCGCACGCCCGCCACACCAGTTGCACGTACGGATGTCAGGTCGCTTGAGTTGTTGTCAACGACAATCACTTCTTTTTCAATAGAGATCTGCGCTCGCAATACTTTACTCAGAAGCTCAACAATTGTGTGTTCTTCATTGTATGCGGGAATAATGATAGAGAGTTTTTTGTAGTTCATACGGCATCCTAAACTAGGGGTTTTCGTCCAACAACTATAAGGTTCTTGCCGATTGGTGGCGAGAACCACGACTCGATTTTTCTCATAGGCGGTACGATCAGAGTATCATAGAGCCCGGCGCTGCCGGACGTAAGCGGGTGACGCAAAATTTTCATAAACAAGAGCCATGGGAGAATCCCGGCGATGTCAAAGTAGCGCAGATCAACGATCTCGAGTCCCGCCTCGCGCACAAGCGCCGCGAGCTGGCGCTTCATATAGCGCCGATAGTGTCCCACACTTGCGTCAAATTCGCTGAACAAAAATGGGAGCGCCGGGACGAAAATGCATATATGGCCTCCGGGTTTAAGCGTGTCGCGAGCTAGAACAAGTTCTCGCAAGTCGTTTTTCACATGCTCCAACACATTCACGTACACGATTGAATCAAGCGAATCGTGATATCGTAATGCTACATCCCTGAAGAAATGCGGTTCGCACACGACGCGAGAGTTGTTCGCAAAACGCCGTTTCAACAAGGGATACATCTGTGCAGATGGCTCAACGGCTATCAATGTTCCTTTAAACTTTTGTAGCAGTTGTGAGGAGAAATTCCCCGAGCCCGCCCCCACTTCTGCAACCGTGTTTCCAAGGTACTGTTCGAAGTGCGAAAGTATCCAGGCATGATACCTAGGAGGCGCTACGGACATCGCATCTTCAAGATCGCGCCCTGTGTACTGCACTGACGGATGAGTCATATGCGTAACCGTCTCATTCTATATTCATAGAATTTGCTACGGCACCATGCCGCGAGCAGGACCGCCTCATATGCAGCAACGGTAAAAATGAGCGCGTTCACCGGCATGCGGTATCGGGTCGTTATCGTAAATCCTACCGCGATCGTTGTCAGCATCATATACATAACAATGCTTACCGCGGTAAGGCCATATATACTCTGTCGTTCTCTAAAAAAGAATCGCCACGAGCCCGCCACGAATGCGCAGGTGATTAAGAACCACGATGCTCGGCCAATAAGAATAAACAAAAGTGGTGTGGTAGACAGTGCAAGAAGATAATTCAGCACCTTCAGCGGAGACGATAGGAGTAAAAAAAGCGTCGGCGTACCAAGTGGTATGCCACTGGAGATTTTCGCGTGGCTTAGTACGGCAAACATTCCACCGTCCACGTCAAAGTTATTGAACCTAATGTAGCGCAATACTTCAAATATTCCGTCGTATGTAAAAAAACTAAACGCAGTATTTACATACAGGAGAACGAATGCTTTTGGGTGTTGCAACAATATCGGTATAGCTAGTTTAAAATATTCTGCAGATTGCACAAAGTTTGAATCGGTGGCCGCCACACCGGCAATCGTCTCCTGTGAAAAGTTGGTCTTGTTTTCAATCGCAAGCACAGACGGCACTACTACGGCATAGAGAGCAGCTCCCTGCTGTGAACTAACTCCGAGCGCGCCAAATGTCTGATAATTTCTATATATCCACGGTGAGAGTGTGATTAAAAAAATAAGAACATACAGTCCTGCACGCACAAACACCGTTCGAGATAGGTGTGCGCGCGCTTCCCATAGAATGAGCGCAATAATTATGATCGGCAGGTATTCTATCGTTGGTCTCGTCAACGTAGAAACGCCAAGAAAAAATGCGGACAGGAGGAGTGTGGTCAGTGATTTTTCCTTCCAGTATTTAAACAGAAACAGCAGGGAGAACAGAAACAGGAATGTGAATAGTGTCTCGCTTAAAAATTGTATTGAGAGTAGTGCCCCAACCGGCTCTAGTGCGAGAAAAATACCTACGGCGATATATATCCCCCGCACGTTCGTTATGAATCGAGAGAGCCTCATCCCAAGCAGTGGAATGATGCTACCTAACAGTATGTGTACAAGAATCGCTGCGAAATAACTCTCGAAGAGAAAATACATCAGCGCGATAAAGTATGGAGTCACTGGCGTTCGATATGCCGTCGGCGTATATGGGGACCCGTGTGCTGTAGAGTAACCGTTGCCGGCAACTATGTTTTGCGCGATATCATAATACCCGTCACCTGCATTGATAACGCCCGTCAGATTGCCGTCGTGCGTCGTATAACTAAACCCAAGAAACACAAGACGCACAATGAGCGCTAGGACAAAAACGAAAATCTCAACCTTATATTTCTGTAAAAAATTCAATGGAGTCATACGTGACGCAACCAATCTACGGTAATCGCTATAATTGCATACAGACCATCTCGGAGGCGTATTTTCTTTCCTTCAGCGACGGTCCTAGGACTGTAGGATATTGGGACTTCGGCGAAGCGATACCCCTTTCGTGAGAGGGCGGCCGCAAGCAATATATCAGACTCAAATCCTCCGGGAACAACGGCGCTAGACGCCTCACGAGGAAAGAGTTTGTAACACGTACAGATATCCGTGAGATGCAACTGATAGAGAACGTTGATCATGAGCGTGAGAAACCAAACCCCTAACCGTCGAACTCGAGACCCTTCACGCTCTTGGGGAGATAGATTGCGCGAACCGTAGACGACATCGGCTACTCCAGCATCAATAACTGATAGAAGTCGCTGTATCTCGTTTGGATTATATTCTAGGTCCGCATCTTGAGTAATGACGTAGTCGCCACGTGCACGACCAAGTCCTGCACACATCGCAGTTCCCTTACCTCCGTTCTTCTGTTGTAGAAGAACGGTGACCGAAGAGTCGACCGAGCGTAGTAGTTCTCGAGTACCATCAGTTGACCCGTCATCCACAACGATGACCTCCCTTTCCCAGCCAGGGAGCGGAGCCTCTAGAACTCTACGAATAATTTCTACGATTGTTCGTGACTCGTTATAACAAGGAATAATGATTGAGAGTTTATGCATGAAGGCGCCTCATTGTATAACGCAGTCTAGGAGTTATCGCCGCAATCTCATAGAACGCAAATGCGACAATAAAAACGTTTACAGGCAACCGGTAGCGCGCCGTCAGGCCAAATCCGGTAACAAATGACGTAGCCGCAAAATACAAAACGATAATGGCGGCTAGTACCGCGTGAGAGTGTGCGCCGCGAGACCTGCCGTAACGCCATACGCCAAACAAAAATAGAATGGTCATCAATATCCACATCGCTCTCATCAGCAAAATAAAGACCAGCGTCCCATCGTTCATATTTCGCATGAAATACGAAACGACTATGAACGGATCTGAAAATAGCGCAACCATAGACGGCTTCCCTATCATCTCTTGCGGACGTATCATGATGTGTCTAAGAAAATCAAAAGTGCCGTCAAGCGCGAAGAAACTCCATCCGGAATTAAGAATTGACAATACAAGAGCCTTAGGGTGACCAAGTAGGAGGGGGATTGCTATTGCCATATCCTTGTCGCCCTCGGTTATGTCAGCCTCATTCGGGCCATGCACTCCGGAGTCTCTAATGGCCGCAAACTCTTTCTGGAAGGTCGTACCACGTTCAATGGAGTACACTGTCGGCAACAGCTCGGTGTAGAGATTGACGCCCGTTTGGGGGCTAATGCCAAGAACACCAAAGACGACATAATTACGATACACCCACGGTGATATGGTCAGAAGAAATAGTGCCGCATATACCCCCAAATGCGCGAACGTTTTGCGCGATAATATATGTCCGCGCCAGCTCCACAAAAGTACCGCTCCAATAACGAGCGGCAGATACTCGGTCGTTGGCCGTGTGAGTGTGGCGAGCCCCAGTAAGAATGCCGAGAGTGCAAGAAACCTCAATCGTTCGTTTTTCATATACTCGAAAAGAGCCCAGAGCGAGATGAAGAACAAAAAGATAAAGAATATTTCGCTATAGAGGAACACGGAATACAGTACGAGTGACGGCTCAAGCGCAAGAAAGATACCGAGGGCAATGAGTACACGCCTGTCCTCTATGAAGTATCCTACCAATATCATACCGAGCAAAGGCAAGAGGCTCGCCAATATGATATGGAAGAAAATCACACCCCAATAGCCACCGAAAAGCTCATACGCTCCGGCGACAAAAAAGTGGAACAGTGGCGGACGGAACGAGTATGGGGTATACGGGGGTGCCACGTCACGCGATAATCCATTCCCCTCAATGAGATTGTTACTCACCGTAAAATAATCGTCTGCGGCTGCTATCGTAGCGGTGATATTGCCGTTATTTACTTCAAGGCTCAAACCAAAATAAAAAAGTCGCAGCAAAAGAGCGAGAACAAAAATACCGATTTCTATCTTGTGCGAGCGCAAAAAATCCATGGCCACATACTAACACGTTACCTTTTTTGCAGAAAGATGACGTGTCGATATAAGAGAAAGCTGGACACAGCGATGAGTCCGCTCGCAATAACTTGGGCAAAAATGTACCAGATATGCGTCCATTCAACCAAGAAATAAAGGATGGAGATATTAAGAAAGAAATTGATTGAAGAAATAGTAAAGTATCCTATCGCTTGTGCATGTATACCCTCAACCGAGCGATCTCGAAATGTCCAAAACTTCTGGAGTGTGAATCCGACGCCACACGCCAGCACAAACGAAACTCCGGCCGAGACAAGGTAATGAAGTCCGACGTATTCGGTGAGAATAAACAGGACTCCCAAGTTGGTGACTGCGCCGATGCAGCCAGCGACGAGGTATCTGCCGATCGTCTCGACAATCATGCGGTGTTTTATAAAAAGTCCACTGAGTAAGGTAAATGATTCCATTTTTAAGCGCCAGCACGAAACAGGCGCTGGGGTATATCTTACGCTATGATTGGTATGTATGAAAAATCTGCACAAACAGCTCGCGACGCTTGCGAGCTCCGATCCTGGCCGGTCGGCACTTCTGGTTTGCGATGCAGTAGGAACAATCGCGAGGGAGATATCGCGCACCGAGTTGTTCGCGTTGGTGGGAGAGTCGGCCGCATATTTGCACGGAAGAGGGCTCCGTACCGGAGACAAGGTGGCGCTAGAGTTTGACAACAGCACTGACATATTAGTACTAAGTTGGGCGGCGTGGAGTACTGGAATAATAACCGTGCCACTAGACACAAAACGCGATACGGATGAATTACGAGACTACAAAATAAAAGCTAGCGGTGCAAAATTGCTTATTACTCAGGAGGAATTTTTAAAAGCAAAAGACGCTCCGGACGTGGAGAATGTTTCGTGGATGCCTGATCTTTCACATGATGCGCTGATATTATTTACCTCCGGCACAACTGCGCACCCCAAGGGTGCGCAGTTGACACTGGAAAATCTAGTCGCCAACGCGGAAGGAATTATTGACTGGCTTAATATAGGCGAAGATGACAGCTTTTTAGTTCAACTCCCACTACACCACATTAACTCAACCACGTTCTGTCTCGCATCATTACTAGCCGGCGCTTCAATCGCTATACCACCCCGCTATTCTAACTCGCATTTTTGGGAACAGATGGCAAATAGCGAGGCGACGATAACTTCTGTAGTTCCGTCCATCATTTTTGACCAGCTCGCTCGCACAAAAGAATTTGAGGTTGTGAAGGACAGAATTAAACTCTCCCGCATACAACTCGGCTCTGCGCCGGTCGTCGCGGGAGATGCGTTGGAATTTATGAAGAAGTTCTCTATCCCCATCTATCAGGGATATGGGCAAACTGAAACGGCACTGCGTGTTACCGGCGTGCCGATAAATTTGCCCGCAAAGATATATGATGAACTCGTATCTGAAAATTCAATCGGCACGCCCATGGACTGGGCGCAGGTAGAAATAGCCGATGCAGATGGACACGTTCTGAGAGAAAAAGAGGTGGGTGAACTGATAGTCAGGGGTCCAGCGGTTATGGGAGGATACGTAGGCAAAGAACCCGCTTTTCGTGATGGATATTTCTTAACCGGTGATATTGGGTACTGGAAAAAAATAAACGGGAGAAGGTTTTTCTATTTAATAGGTCGTTCTAAAGAAATCATAATTAAAGGTGGGGTAAACATTTCCCCAGTAGCCGTGGAAGATGCACTTAAGAAAACTGATGCAGATATTGACCAAGCGTACGTGGTCGGAGTTAACAACGAACGCTACGGAGAAGAAGTGGGTGTAGTAGTGGTATGGAAATCTGTTATTGAGAAAGAAAGTGCGATGCGTAAATTAAAACTTTTATTACTCTCAGAACACAAAATTCTTAGCGCGTATGAAACACCTGCGCATCTAGCATCTATAGATGCTGAGGATCTACCCACTACATCAACCGGAAAGGTGCAGAGAATTATGCTCAAAAAGAATTTGGACGGAAAACTTGAATCAATATTTAATCTACTGCGTAGCGATGACTTCAGATTTGAAATTGTCTCACCACAATCTCATCTAGCAGACGCATCGCACAAATTGTATAACCATTGCTGGCAACCGCTTATTAAGACTAAAAAAGAATATGTAAAATACCTTGGTGAATATCTAACTCTTGGCGCAATAGATAAAAACGGAAAGCTCGCTGGGCAAATATCTTTTTCTTATTCAGACAATAAAATAACTTGCGTCTCCATATGCAGCGCAACTTTCAAACCAAAGTCTGTACCTACCGTCACAGCGATACCGGATGAGGAATTCGTGCGTAAATATCTGCTCGCCGGAAATGACCCAGTCATGAACTTTCACACTAGTCTCGGTGCAGAGATTGTAAAAGTTATTCCAAACAGTAGACCGGAAGATAAAAGCTCTCTCGGTTATACTATGTTGCTACACTATCCTTCGACAAAAAATATCAGTCTTGGGGGTCCTGTTTCTAACCAACTTATACAAGCCGTGCGAATTTTGACTCGTGATGTTGATGCAGAAGCATTTGCTATCTCACGTCCTGGAGGATTGGCGACTTACTTATCTACTTGGCAAGCTTGAGTTCAATCAACTCACAAACGATGTGCCACATAAGGATATGTGCTTCCTGAATGCGTGCAGTATCATTTGATGGGACGCAAAGGCATACATCAGTCATTGTCCTCAGTTTTCCCCCATTCTTTCCGGTAACACCTATTACTACGCACTTGTGCTTGTGGGCCATTTCAAGAGCTTTAATAACATTCAATGAATTGCCACTTGTACTGATGCATACTACGACATCTCCTTTTTTTGCGAATGCCTCTACTTGTCGTGAAAATATGTATTCAAACCCATAATCGTTGCCGATGGCGGTAACTGTTGATGGGTTGGACACCAAAGCGATGGCTGGCCAAGCCGGTCGTTCTTTTTTGAATCGTCCGACCAGTTCTGCGGCGACATGCTGCGCGTCGGCCGCGCTTCCGCCGTTCCCACATAAAAGAATCTTGCCACCATTTTTCAACGATTTGATGAATATGCACGCCATGTTTTCAATGATAGCTGTCTGCCCAGCAAGCAGTTTAATCACATTCTGGTGTTCCTTGATGCGCGTTAGTATTATGTTTTTCATATTAAATAAAATAACACTATATGGTATATTATGCTTTGTGATTAAAAATGATCAGTTTTCTTCTTTTTGGGACACAGTACGGCAGGACGCCAGAAGAGTCGGTTTCAATGTAGACCCAGAAGCCTCATTTCTCACACGGCTATTGCAGGTGCGTCGAGCAATTAAGAATAAACCTAGTTTCTCATGCGTTTTTTGGCTACGCGTGAATCAGATGTTTGTACATAACAAAGGATGGCGAGGACAACATCGACTTAGGATGTGGAGAATGTACAGATTTTCAAATGATATATCACCGTATGCTGAAATTGGCGCTGGACTATTCCTACCGCATCCAGTTGATGTAACAATTGGTGCCAGCGCTTCAATAGGAAAAAACGCGACGATTTATAATGGCGTCACGCTCGGTAGTAAACACGAAGGAGGAAGTGATGGAATGCCGCAGCTATGCGATAATGTCATAGTGTATACTGGGGCCAAACTAATCGGCGCTATACGGATTGGTGACAACTCTCAAGTGGGGGCGCTATCGCTATGCAATAAAGACGTTCCGCCAAACAGCGTCATGTACGGCATTCCTCCAAATGTAACGATAAAGTCCAAGAAAGAAACTCTCTAGTACTGCATCTTATACAATTCAAAACGATCATCTGTATACACGAGCACTGCCCCAAGTGTTTCCGGACGATAAGGAGAATTTAGTGTTTTGTCATCGAGGATGTACGACACGTGGTATTTTTTGAGATACGCTTTTATGTTGGGCCTGATGTCGGTCCGAAACTTCTTTTCGAGGTCAGAAAAGAATTTTTCTCCCAGTAATTGTTGTGGGGTCGGTGGGGTACCGCAATCTTTGTTCTTGTTCCAAAAGAATAGGATCCTGCATATCTTGATTCCACGTTCAATTGTTTTTGCTTTATGCGCAGTATCTTGACGACCAAGATAAGACTCCATGTCGTTCTTGAGATCGGAGATAGTTGGATTATCGAAATACTGTGTGATGAGATATCGTTCGTAAATCTCACCTTCAGGCACCAACTCCAACTTCCCCCAATACGTATTAAGTGTGAAGTGTCTCGTATACGTGGGGAGAAGGGTTGTTATATAACTTGGGTTACTCCATACGACAACAGGGATCTTTTCCATGTCCTGCAACCACGCAAGCGGTTTTGCATATTGCTCATTCGCCTGCCACACCGCGCGGTTAACATAGGGTGGTAAAAACGCTTTAAGGTGAACATATCCTATGCTCGCAATCGATAACACAAGAAACGTACATACCGATAACATACGCATCCAGGTAGATAGTTGCTCGCGCTGTCTCCACAAGAACATGCCGAGGCTAACTATTGCAACAATGAGCCACGGGAATATTAAACCTGGCATGTGTTCACCGGTCTCAAGCAGTTTGCCTGTGATGAGATTGCTCCCCTCCATGACCCAAAGACCGAACCCGCTTATCGCAAGAAACGTGCCGAGTAAAACAAATTCTACATTCTCTCGTAACACTCTCGCGCGCAAAAAAAGTATTGCCATAAAGATGCACACAACACCGATCCATCCGCCCGAATAGATAACCTCGGCCATCGGCAAATGGGTATTCACGAGCCCGAGGCGACCGACACTTTCCCAAAAATAGGGCGACGAGAGCGAGAGCCAGAGCGCATACAGTGGTACTGGAAGCCCGATAATGCCTCCCAAGAATGATGAAATAAGCGTCGCTTTCAGCAGTGACCAATTTCTACGAGCAAGCGCATATAGGAAGAGGATGCCTAGCGTGATAACAGCGGTTTGCCACAAATAGGAGTAGAAGTAGAATGTGGCGCCAACCACAAGAGCAAGGAAAATGATATTCCTTCGACTTTGTTCGCGAATAAGATGTAGGAGTGCAATAAAGAACAAAAAATAAAAAGGGAACACGGTCTGAAGATTGACGGGCCGCAATACGTGTCCATATGATTGCACGTATAAAAACAATGTGCCGAATACCGCGCTCCACGAGGAGGCACGCAATTCACGAAGCAGCCAATAGGCAGTAGCTGCGAACAGAAAGCTCCAGATAATAAAATTGATCACCATTGTCGTCGTAAACGGAACTCCAATCAGAAGTGGGATGGCATTCAGCCATGCGCCGGCAAAAATAACGAGGGGCGGGTCATCACTGTGTTCAAGAAAAAATGCGTTTCCACCTGTTAAATGCCATTCCCCAATCGATTGCACGCGCGCGTCATACATGCCGTCAGTGATTGGAGGAAGAATTCCTTGCCAGGCGTCTCCAACCACGAAAGCCGTCTCGAAAACTGGAACGGTCGTCAAAAGCAGTATTATCGCCATCAGTACTACGACTGGGCGATGTTGTGCAATGTATTTTCTTATTTTACCCATGAGGTGATGCGTTCAACGAGAATGAATCCTATCATACGGAACCCGAGTTTGACGGCTTTTGAGATTTCCCCAGTGATCTTAGAAGTGCCGATGCGCGTACCATACCGTACCGGTATTTCTACAACCGAAAGCTTGTGTTCCAGTACGCGAATCATGTATTCGGGCGAAAACCAGTTGTCGTTCACCGTGAACGAATCCTTAATCTTTTCGTATGCGCGCCGATGAATGAGCTTATAGGTGCAACCAACATCGGTAAAAGAAGGTCCGTTGAAGAGATATTCAAGAAGCTTGGCGACTGCCCAGTTGCCAAGGCGTAACGAGAAATACATATTCGCTCCCGGATCTCCGCCAGACCACACAGGATTCCTAGAAGTGCGCGTGCCGAACACAACGTCGTATTCTCTACTATAGACAAGAAAGCGATCAAGATCATCGGCACGGAAAGTGCCGTCCGGTTCGCAGGTGATTATCAGATCGCCGGTCGCCTCTCGCATACCGCACCGAAGAGTTGCACCATAACCTTGAATTGTCTCAATCACGTATTTTGCTGACGTCAGTTGTATCTCCTTATCGCTTCCGTCTGTAGAATTGTTATCAACGGCAACGATTTCATCCACTGCTGGGTGTCGTAAAAATTCTTCAATCGCGATGCGCACATTCTCCCGTTCGTTATATACCGGGAAGACAATGCTGACTTTCTTACCGAGGTACATGGCTTAAAAGAGACGGTCCTTCCATGTGCGCGGTGTCTTGTCGCTCACGATCTCAAGACCGAGGTGGTAGAGAAATGGCTTTGTGCCGCGCATGCGAATATAGTCAATCATGCTCGTAAGTCCGTCTTCAAGCGGCACCGTCGTTCTGTAATCAAGGTGCTTCCGCGCCTTGTCCGCACTGCATGTAGCATATTTCACCTCCTGGGGCCGGCCGGGCATGTAGATCGGCGCCAATCTGAAATCAAGCAGAGTGGCAATAGTCGTAGCGAGCTCATTGATGGTGATGAACCGATCATCTGGCCCGATATTTATGACGTGCCCGACTGGTGCGTCGTCGGTACCCATGCGTCTAAGCGGCAACACCACGTCATCAACAAACGAGAATCCACGTTTTTGCTCCCCATCACCATAAATGATCGGCTGGCGCCCCTGCAACATGAGATTGAGCATAATGGATACGACATTGCGGAACGGGTCGTCGTATTTCTGACGCGGACCTATAATATTATGTGGCACAGCAATAACATACTCCATGCCGTGGACTTCGCAGAGATTACGCACCGTGAGCTCGGCTGCATATTTCGCAATGCCGTACGGGTCTTGCGGCTTACACTCCATATCTTCTGTGAACGGCACTGTCGGCTGTGTTCCATATCGCGCCATCGAAGAACACTGCACAAATCGCTTTACTTTATTGGCGATGGCGGCAGTGACAACAGACACGGTCGCACCGTAGATGCTTTGTGTCACTAGGTGTGGAGAGAAGACAGAGAGCCCTTCGTACGCGTATGCAGCTGTGTGATAGACGACATCAACGCCGCGCATGAGCTCTACCATCTTCGCATGATCAAGACAGTCAGCGGTATGGAACTCAACTCCGACCGGGACATTGTCTAGATAGCCGCCGACGAGGTTATCGCATCCGATAATTCTATGACCGTCCTTCAAAAGGCTCTCTGCCAGGTGGCTTCCGAGGAAGCCCGCCACACCGGTAATGAAATACGTTTGTTTGCCTTTCACAAATAGCAGTATAACGAATTACTTTCATATTCGCATCTATAATTCTACCGAAATGGGCTTGACATATCTTATATAGTAGCGTACAGTGTCTGCAGATGTATAAATCCCATTTGGAGAGTTTTTCTCCAGATGAATTTTTTCGGTTTTTGAAAAAGAAAGCAAAAATGCAAATAACTCCGAATTTGCTACAAGAAGCCTTCGTGTGGGCGCGTCGGGCTCTCAAAGAGCGCGGAAAGCCCGTACCGAGCGAGGCGTTCTCCGGCTACGTGGCGCTGTGCCCGCAAGTGGTGGTTGAACTCGTCATCGCAGACGTGGTGGAGCCGCCGTTTAACGGCAGAGTGCTCCTCCACTATCGTGGCGGGCGCTGGAATGCATGGCACACTATCGGCGGATTCGTCTTTGCCGGTGAAAGTGTGTACGACGCTTGCAAACGCCATGCTACTGACCTCGGGATTGAAATCGAGGTCATGAAGGAAGTACGTCTAGGCGGCATGATGCCCGGAATGATCGGCAATCGTGAAGACCTGACTCATCCATATGGGTGGGACAACAACGGACATCTTTTCCAGAACTATTTCCTTTGCCGCACCGTTTTGCCAATAATCGAAACCGATGAGATCCGTTGGTTTCGGAAGAACGAAGTTCCGAGTCCGCTCCTGCGAGGGCATGAAGCCCATGTGGAGGCGTACTACAACCTGAAATGATTTGTGCCGAGCTATGGCAGAAAAGCCGCGTTGCGACGCGGCTTTTTTTATTGTATTGTCTTCACGTATATGAAAGAGCAATTCCAGCGTAAATTAAGCTCTGTATCGTTCTTTTGTCCGGCGTATAATGACGAAAAGAACCTGCCGACTCTGGTGCCGTACGTGAGCGAATTTTTGAAAGAAATAACCGACGTGTATGAGATCATAATCGTTCACGACGGGAGCCCAGATAAGACCGGCGAGGTGGCGGACACGCTAGCAAAAGAATATCCGAATGTACGGGTGATACATCATGCAAAAAATATGGGCTACGGCTCCGCACTACGCGATGGATTCGCGGAAGCGAAATATGACTACGTTATGTACACTGACGGGGACAACCAGTATGACGTGCGCGAGTTTCTTCAATATCTTCACCTTTTAGATACCTCTGACGTTTTGAGCGGATACGTGAGAGAGAAGGCGGTCTCGTTGCGCCGCAAGGTTCAGTCCGAGGTCTGGAATTGGCTTGTCCGTATTTTATTCTTTGTCTGGTGTCGCGATATAGATTGCGCGATGAAGATGTATAAACGGAAGGTTTTGGAAACTATATCTATCAAAAGCTCCAGTTGTTTTATTGACGCAGAGATGATTATTAAGGCGAAAAAGGCCGGTTTTAAGGTCGCTCAATTCCCTGTCACGCACTTCCCTCGTACTGAAGGTCTCGCCTCTGGGTCAAAGATGAGCGTCATTGTGCCCACAATCGTAGAGATGATAAAATACCGGTTCGGAGCACTATAATTTCCGTGATACATAAAAGCGACAGAGTGGTTATAACGGGCTGTGGCGGCATGCTTGGCGAGGCCGTGTATGACGTTTTTAAGGATGTCTGCCAGGTGCGCGCTTCTGATATCGACCTAAACGTCCCGTGGCTCGAGCGACTGGATGTGCGCGTATCCAAAGACGTGAGCGCTTATTTAGGAAAAGTGAAGCCTAATTATATCGTGCATCTTGCAGCTCTGACAGACATGGAGTATTGCGAACTGCATCCGGAAGACGCATACACCACAAACACAGGCGGGGTTCAGAATGTCGTTGAGTACGCCAGAGACCATAACATTCCTCTAGTCTATATTTCGACGGCCGGTATTTTTGACGGCGGGAAAGATGAATATATAGAGAGCGACACTCCGAACCCCTTGAGTGTGTACGGTAAATCAAAATACGGAGGCGAGCTGGTCGCGAAGACTCTTCCGAAGTCGATTGTAATTCGAGCCGGATGGATGATGGGTGGCGGTCCCAAGAAAGATAAGAAATTTATCAACAAAATCATCAAGCAACTTCGAGCCGGAGCAAAAGAGCTCGCCGTCGTCAATGATAAATTTGGTACGCCATGCCACACCTATGACCTAGCCCAATCAATAAAATATCTTCTCGACCATGACGCATATGGTCTGTATCACGGAGCATGTCATGGTGGCGGGAACCGAGCTGATATTGCTCGATATCTGCTTGAATGTTTCGGACTTACGAGGCAAGTGAAGGTAAGGGAAGTTGACTCGAGCTATTTCGCGGAACAGTATTTCGCAAAACGTCCGCGTTCAGAACAACTGATAAATATTGAACTAAAAAAAGTCGCTCCACATCTGACCAGAGATTGGAAAATATGCCTCAAAGAATATATTGAAAGATTCAACTGGAATTTATGGGACTTAAATACGTCGGGGATGGAAAGGAGTTTTTATAAAAATTATTTCAAAGTTGAAAAGGAGCATTGGCTTATGGTGGTCAGGAGGATGATCGCACGAGACAACTTAAAAGCGTGTGTGGATAAAAAGCCTGAAGAAGCTAAGGTTTTGGATTTCGGTTGTGGCTCCGGACTTTTCGTTACTGAACTTGAGGAGCACGGCTATCAAGCACACGGTCTTGATATTTCAGAAGAAGCAGTTAAGTTCGGCATTCTACAAGGAAGAAAAAACTTGAGCGTCATAGACGCGCATAAAATCAATTTTCCGGATAACACGTTTGACGCGGTCTTTGGTATGGCCGTCCTTGAGCACCTAGAGGACGAGAGTTGGGCACTGCAAGAAATGGAGCGTGTCTTGAAGCCTGGAGGAGTCATTATTCTCATGGTGCCTGCCTACATGTTCCTCTGGGGTGTTCAGGACGAAGTGGCCCATCATTATCGTCGATATACCAAAGGATCGTTGCTGAAAAAACTTAAAGAATCAACGACGCTCAGGGAGGTTCGGTCTTCTTATTTCAATACATTCCTTTTTCTACCTATAACCGGTCTTCGTTTAATAAGCAGAGCACTCGGGATACAAGGAAGGGAGTCGGACTTTGACATTAACAACTCATTCTTGAACAAGCTTTTCTTTTCAATATTCAATGCAGAGAGAGGAGTTCTTGCTTACACGAACTTTCCTTTTGGTGTTTCGGTTTTGGCTGTTATGAAGAAATAGATACTTTAACTCCCGGTTGTACCAAGTTCCCATATCTGATACAGATCGTCCTGCCATACAAGCCGAGCGCCGAGTTTCTGCGGTTGATATTCAGGATTTAGCACCTTGTCTTTCAGAATATATTTCACGTGATATTTATTGACATACTCGTGAATGTTTGGCTTTATGTCGTCTGTAAATCTGTTCCGAAGCGTTGTAAAAAAATCATCCCCGAGCAATGACTGCGGCGTTACGTGCTCACCACAGTCGTGATGGGCATCCCAAAAAAATACAGCGCGACAGAGAACTCTCTTGTGATTGATAGCCACTGAATCATAGGAGAGCTTGCTATTTCCAAGGTACAGCCCCATTTCGTCAACCGTTTTCAACTGGTCGATGGATGGGTCATCGAAATACTCGGAAACGAGATAACGTTCTCTAACTTCATCGTTCGAAACTAGTTCAAGGTTCCCCCAAGGATTCGAAAGGATAAAATGTTTAGTGAAGATGGGCAGATACGATGAGAGATGGCCAGCATGGTGCGGACTCACCCACACGACGACTGGGGATTTTTCATGCTCATCAAGCCATTTATACGGGGCTGCATACGTCTGTATAGTGAGCCAGTGATACTGGTAACGCGAATGGAAGAAATCGACCTCGTAGTGCGTAGCGAATCGCACATTGCCGATCACTAAGAAGCCAATGATGATCACAGACGCTATTTTCATGCTCGGGGACAGGGAGGCTCGGATGCGCCACAACATTGCGATTATGGCCGTAGTTATGAATACGAGCCACGGCAGAATGATCTCTCGTACGTGATATTCAGTCTCAAGCCAGTGACCGGTAACAATATAACTGCCGTCCATGATAAGGAGCGCGATACCGGTGAGCACTGCAAACGTCATGAGGGGTCTCTCGTTCTCGACATCGTGTTCCTTCTTTTTTTTAAAAAATACGAGCGCAAGGAACAGACAGATGAGCACGATCCACCGACCGACATAATACAGCTCGAAGGAGGTGGAGAAATGCGTGTAGACGAGTCCGAGCCGATTTATGCTTTCCCAGAAATATGGCGATGTGTGGCTGAGCCACAACATGTAGAGAGGGTTCCCCAACCCAAGGAGTCCACCGATACAAGATGCAATTAGTATCGCCTTACCCAGAGCTCGATCTTTCTTCCAGAGTGCCAGTAGAAACGCGAGCCCAAGCGTTGTGACCACTATTTGCCACCAGTATGCAAAAATATAAAACGAGACGCCAGTTGCAAGCGCTAGAACGATAACATTGGCGCGATTTGGATTCCTGAAGACGCGTAACAACGCCGCATAAAATACGAATACGAACGGATATACGGTTTGCAAATTCGCTGGTCGCCACACGTGTTCAATGGACTCTATATACGCAAAAAGAACGCCGAACACGGCGAGCCAGGAAAATACCCCCATTTCTTTAAAAAGCCAATAGAGCGCTACGGCAAACAGCAAGCTCCAGATGAGGAAGTTGATGTATAGGGTGGCGTTATACGGAATGCCGAGCCACATGGGGATCGCATTCAACCATGCACCACCGAAGAGTACGAGTGGGGGACCATCACTATGTTCAAGATAATACGAATTGCCGTCAGTGAGATTCCCCTCGCCTATCGTGTGGACGCGCGCGAAATTGAGCTGATCGGTAAAGGCGGGCATGATGCCTCGCCATGAATCTCCTATGTATACATAAACTGTAACTATTGGGGCTAACGAAAGAATGGCGATACTGCATAGCAGTACTATCAGGGCTAGGTCTTTCTTGATGTGCGTTCCCAAAAACTTCGCGACACAGGTAATAAAGTGTGTAAGTTTATTTTTCACGATACGAGATGTAGTATACTCATAATTCAACTGACCTGCTACAGTACTATGAAACTCATAAGATTCACCGGATATTTTTCGCGGCTTCGTATGCTTATTGGCTTTACTGCAGCCTGTGCTTTTACACTGTCTTATATATGGAATAAAACCAATCCCCCTAGCGGGGGTAGGCTCGCGCATGTCCAGGTAGGACCATATGTGTTTTATTTTCCGTCATTTGAATATTTTGAAGGGCTGTTCACTGAAATATTTTTCAAAGAGACATACTACATATCGGAGACACGGGAACCGATTC
>Ga0209542_10005000_pt1 | contig 26842 bp, 29 predicted proteins | sample RifCSPhighO2_01_FD_184028 | JGI IMG/M metagenome (GOLD analysis project Ga0209542, IMG submission 184028) | Soil microbial communities from Rifle, Colorado - Rifle CSP2_plank highO2_0.1 (SPAdes) (version 2) | ecosystem: Environmental > Terrestrial > Deep subsurface > Rock core/Sediment ...
CCAACTTTTGGCGTAACGGAAAGCGGACCGTATGTATAACCACCACCTCCCCCACCACCACCTGGGGTACCCGTAACAACGATAGTAGCTGCGCCAATGATGGGTTGCGTCGTCGAGGGCGCGCCCTGGTACAGGGTCGCACGATAGCCGCCCGTCGTCGTATAGGTGTGCGTCACACTGTAGTTGAGCCAGCCACCGATCGTCGCGGGCAAAGAAATAGTGGCGGATTTTCCATCACCGAAATCAAGAGCCGCTGAGCAACCCCCAGGGCAAAAGCCCGCATTGTTGCTCGTCACGATTCCTGAAAACGTAACATTGAGCGGTGACGCCCCAGTCTGCGGTGTCGCGGCAAACGTCTCGGCCGGAAGTCCGGGCGTGAATGGATAGACCGGTTTTTGCGGAGCGGCTGGTCCGGTCACCACGACCGTGGCACTGGTTTGGTGGCCGCCGGCGGAGAGTTTTATCTGATACGTACCGCCGTATATATAAGTGTGTTTGTACGCTTGCTGCATTTGTACGCAGTTTCCGGGCGGTACGGGTATCGGCTGTGGCGGAGAACTGTCACCGAAGTCGAGCGTGTACGTGGCTCCCGCACAACTTTTAGTGGTGTTGACGGTGGCCTGCACATTCACTTCCAGGGGCACATTGCCAGCGACCGGCGTGACCTGAATGAACCCGCCGACTGGTGGCGGAGTGCCTCCTCCGCCACCGGAACACTGTAGGGCGATTGCGGCAGCTGTACGCGGCCCGACAACGCCAAAACCGGTCGTCGCGGCGGTCCCGGAAGAAACGATATTATATTTCACTTGCCAACGCTTCACCGCCGCTTCGGTCAGCGCACCGTAATAACCCGAAACTACGGCCTCGGGATAGATAGCGGGATCGCGCGCGAGGAATTGCTGGAGACGGGTCACGTCGCTCCCGGAAGAACCAACTTTGAGTGAGCGGCCGACGAACGGACATCCAGCGCTGGAAACTGGTGACGCTGGCACTACCGCGCCGCCGGTGGCGGCCGCGATCTGCTGTTGGAGTTGCTGGATTTGGGCCAGTAGTGTTTGTACCTGCACCTGTAATTCAGCTGTCGACTGCGCTTTGGTTGCCACCGGGATTAGCGCGAGAAAGGCTACGAAAAGAAGCGGGGCGAGTTTTTTCATATGCGTATTGTGGCATGCATAGCAAGGGGCGCAACCCACGCAATGCACAATTTCAAGAGCACCGTATCCTTGTAGACAACAAAAACCTCCGCCGTAAAATCAATCTTTTCGTGGATGTGCGCGACCATACTAGATAAACCAGTAGTTGATGACTCCGTATGCAAATATCATCGTGGAAATGATAGTATTGACGAAAATACCGAGCTGTCCCGCTTGGTGCCATGCCCGATACGAGCTATAGAGCCAAAATATCTGTGAGAAGAGGCTTACTATGACGCCCCACTCCGGCATCTCCATCGAAATCAAGAGGAAGCCGAAGAGTGTCGTCGCAGGTAAACACACTTGCACGATCTTCTCCCACCAATATTGGGCGCGTGAATCCATTGCGAAATGGTAGCACACGCACTAAACACTACTTACTGCGCGTGAGAAAGCCGAGGACGAACGTTACGACGCCGGCAATCGAGAGCACCCACGACACCATGCCGAGGGTATCGGCCGTCGGGTCTGAAGCGGCCGCGTATATATCAGCCGGAATAGGCCACAGGTAATTAAGGACCGTATACAGCACGAACGACACGACGAACGCAAGCGATGATATGAAAAACAAACGATCTGCACTTAGGGGACCTTTCATAAATAAGTTAAAACGTCTTAATTGATATACAAAAATTGTAGCACACGATTCTTCAGTACGCCCACCTGGACTCGAACCAGGATCCTTCGGATATAAGCCGAGAGCTCTAACCTTTGAGCTATGGGCGCTCGTAGCGATTATAAGACTAACGAATGACTTTGGCGACTGCGCGAGCGACGCGCTTATCGAACATGTCGGGAACAATTCGATTCGGGGTCGGCTTTGGCACGAGCGCGGCGATGGCACGGGCGGCGGCAAGCTTGTGATTGTCGGTAATCTTCCGAACGCGATTGTCGAGCGCCCCGCGGAAGATACCGGGGAACGCGAGTGAGTTGTTTATCTGGTTTGGAAAATCGCTTCGTCCAGTGCCAACAATCTTCGCCCCACCCTTCTTTGCTTCATCGGGCATTATCTCAGGCATAGGGTTCGCCATTGCAAACACAATCGAGTCCTTGGCCATGACCCTGATATCCCCTGCGTTCGCCAGGCCGGGGCCGGATACGCCAAGGAGCACATCCGCGCCGGTAAGCGCTTCGCGTAATCCTCCCTTTTTCTTCTTTGGATTCGTGAACTTCGCGAGCTCTTTTTTGTGTGGCTCTTTGCGTATCGCATCAATAATTCCCTTTCTATCCAGCACGATAATATTTCTTGCACCCGCCACCTTCAAGAGTCTTGCGACCGCCGTCCCTGCCGCACCTGCGCCGGAGATGACGATGGTTACCTTCTCTATTTTTTTCTTGACCACCTTAAGCGCATTGATGATGCCGGCAAGCACAACGATGGCCGTGCCATGCTGGTCGTCGTGCATCACCGGAATGTCGAGTGCATCTATCACGCGGCGTTCGACTTCGAAACATTTTGGTGCGGCAATGTCTTCGAGATTTATACCGCCGAATCCCGGTGCGATGCGGATGATGGTTTCCACCATCTCATCAGTATCCTGCGTGTCGAGCACGATGGGCACCGCATCCACATCGGCAAAGGTTTTGAAAAGCGCGCACTTCCCTTCCATCACGGGCAAGCTTCCAAGTGCACCAATATTCCCGAGTCCCAAGACTGCTGAGCCGTCGGAAATTACCGCGACTGTTCGGCCCTTCATTGTGTACTCGTGTGCGAGCTTGGGGTTCCGTGCGACAAGGCTTGATACTGCCGCGACACCCGGCGTATACACAAGCGCGAGATCAGCGCGGTTTTTCACCGGTATCGTCGGTATTACGCGAATTTTGCCGCCAAGCTTTTTGTGGAGCGCGATGGCTTTCTTGTCGTTGGCGTTCATGGCTCCGCAGTATACCCCTGACATCTTAGTGGCAAAAGTCCCAGGGGGTATAGTTCGCAGTAGCCCCTCGCCCTTGGTTTCCTCGGGGCAAAGGAAACAATAACGATGATACCGGCTCTTAGCCGCAAGACTATCACCGTAGCACGCGAGGTCGATCGGATTTACTGGCGGCCACTACCGTTCCTGCGCAAGCCCGTCTACGAGTTCTCCAAGACCGCCGCGTGGTTGCCGTGGGCTATTTATGAACGCGCCCGCAGCAACTGTGGGACATCGAAGTCGGGTTTGCCCTTGAAGCTAACACCGTGTTCGGCGGCATCGCCATCGCGTATCTTGCATGGGGTGTCGGGCTTCGCTTGTTGTTGCGCCCTTATCGTGTGCTCGCGTGAGCGGTCTTGAGCGTCCGTCCTGGCTGGTGGGTGCTCAGGCCTTATGCGAGTGGAGCGTGCTCGATATCCTGTTTCTTTTTAGGAACGATGCTGTGTGCGATGAGTATTTTCTCGAATTCGTCGCGCTCGATGGTCTCTACCTCCACCAATTTCTCGGCAATTGCATTCAGTACAGGGCGATGTGTTTTGATAATCGATTCTGCTTTTTTGAGCGCGCCGGAGACTATTTTCTTTACCTCCTCATCTATCTGCCTCGCGATGTCTTGCGATTGCTCGCCTTCCACCCCCTCACCAAAAAGCGCGCGCTGTGCCGATGCCGCAAACGCGATGGGTCCCATTTTGTCGGACATACCGTATCTGGAGACCATGTTGCGCGCAAGTGCCGTCAATACCTGCAAATCATTCGAAGCACCAGTCGTGATATCGCCGAAAACTATCTTTTCGGCGATATAGCCTCCGAGTGAGACCGCAATATCGTCGAGGAATTCCTTGCGCGATTGCATCCTGCGCTCCTCCAAGGGGAGCTTGAGCGTGTAGCCCGCCGCTCGACCGCGACTAATGATGGAAATTTTGTGCACCGGGTCGGCGTACGGCAATACGGATGCGATGAGCGCGTGCCCCGCTTCGTGGTACGCCGTTATTTCTTTCTCCTTTTTGTTCAATACATGGGAACTGCGTTCGGGCCCGAGCATCACTTTTTCTATTGAGCGGATGAGATCGTACTGCGCGAGCTCTTTCCTATCCTCCCGAGCCGCGAGAATCGCCGCCTCGTTCATCAAATTGGCGAGGTCAGCGCCAGAGAATCCCGGCGTCCTCTCTGCGATGACTGACAATTTTACATCCGGCCCGAGGGGCTTGGTACGCGCATGCGTCTTCAAGATATCTTCGCGATCTTTCCTGTCGGGGAGATCGATGACCACACGCCTGTCGAAGCGGCCAGGGCGCAGGAGCGCCGGATCGAGTACGTCGGGGCGATTTGTCGCCGCCATCACGATTACCTTTTCATTCGGTTCAAAACCGTCCATTTCTACGAGTATTTGATTTAAGGTTTGTTCGCGCTCGTCGTTGCCGCCGCCGACTCCACTTCCCCGCACACGGCCCACTGCGTCTATTTCGTCCATGAATATGATGGCGGGCGCGGCTTTCTTGGCAGTCTGAAAAAGGTCGCGTACGCGCGATGCGCCGACGCCAACGAACATTTCGACGAATTCAGAACCAGAGATGGAGAAGAACGGCACACCCGCTTCTCCCGCGACCGCACGTGCAAGCAGTGTCTTGCCCGTGCCCGGTGCGCCCATGAGGAGCACACCCTTGGGGATGCGCGCCCCTATTTGAATGAATTTCTTGGGGTTCTTCAGGAAGTCGACTATTTCCAATAGTTCTTGCTTCGCTTCCTTAGCACCCGCGACATCCTTGAAAGTCACTTTTTGCGCTCCTTCTGGGCGCGTCATGCGCGCCATCGATTTGCCGAAAGAAAATGCCTGCATGCCGCCTGAGCGCAGTTGGCGCGAGAGGTACCAGATGACGCCGAACAAGAGCAGTGCGGGTACGAGTATTGGCGCAAGCGTCAAAAGCCAGAAACGGATACCGCCTTCGTCTTTGACTTCGATGCTCACAGCCGCGAGGCGCTCGGGCGGAATCTGGTAGTCCGCGAGCGTCTGCGTGAGCGAGCTTTCCGCTTCCTTGCGCGACTTTTTTATGGACTCGTCGATGTAGGTCGCTGTGATGGAATCCCCTTCAACAACGATGGATTCGACATTGCCCGCTGTGATGTCGGACGCGATCCTCGAGATCGGCACTGTTTCGCTTTTGTCTATGATGTATTCCCGTACCAATGAGTACCCGAGGCTGATAACAAGGAACACCGCAAATGCGGCCGCCAACTGCATCCACAGTCCGGGGGCCCCCGGCGGCGTCGGATTTTTGCCTTTCTTTGTGCGCTCATCAGAATTTGTCATATCGCGGGATTATACATTATTGCTCTTTCAATGAAAGAGTCGATTCGAGCGCAAAAACAAAAAGCCCCGCATCACGCGAGACCCTTTGACGCTCCCCCGTACGGTATAGTTGTGCAGTGGCACTCTTGGAAAATAAGCGTGTGGGATTTGATTACTCGATTCTCGAAGAAATCGAGGCCGGTTTGGAATTGCACGGATTCGAGGTGAAATCGCTTCGTGCTGGCCATGGCTCTCTCAGGGGTGCGCGCGTCGTCGCCCGCGGCGGCGAAGCGTACTTGGTGGGGGCGACCATTCCTGCCTGGCAATCCGCAAATGCCCCCAAATCGTACGACCCAGAGCGTACGCGACGGCTCCTTCTCAATACCAAGGAGATAGCGCATGTCTCCTCTGCCGAGGGCGAGAAGGGCTTGACAATAGTACCTTTAAAGGTGTACAATAAAGGTCACAAGTTGAAGCTCCTCATCGCGATCGCCCGCGGAAAGAAAAAGGAAGACAAGCGTCATACAATACGTGAGCGCGAGGAGAAGCGCAGGATGCGTCGTTCTTTGAAAACTTAATAGACCAGCCGGTCCCCGTGAGATACGAATTACGTGGAACTCGAATACGAGAGATTAATTATTACAATCTTACTCTTCGATATTCAGTTCAGATGAAAGATAGTAACTTTTTGTTCTTCTTATCTCACGGGGGGTGACTGGCTTCGACAGGGAAATCGGTATGTATGTGCGCGTTGCAAAGCTGTGGCACCTTTTCAAACTGCCTCAAATCTTCAAGTGCGAATAAAACTGCACAAGGAGTGCTTTCACCTATTCAGATGAAAGACCTTCAGTTCGCTTACGCTCTAGCCTAAGCGGCCGTTCACCAGCCCGATGCTTGATCACGGCTGAAAGGACGTCACAAACTTCAAGCACGAGAACGAGTCGTCCGGTGCGTTCTCAAGAGTACGGACTCGGTTTGGTGCGATTCTGGTCATCTTCATACGCATCAAACTTAAACCCTTCAGATGATCTACGCATCGTAGACACGCATAGATACTTTTCTTTGGACGGGAGTTCGATTCTCCCCACCTCCACAATGAGCAAAAATAGTCCACTTTAGTCCAAAGGTGGACTATTTTGCATATATACTTCCCAATATGAACTGGGATGTATTGCATCAAGAAGTTAAGGACTTGGCTGCTAAGGTCGGCGATAAGCCGGACATCATCATTGGAATCGTTCGCGGTGGTCTCATTCCTGCGCGTTTACTCTCGAGTTCGCTTGGTGTGAAAGAAATGTACTGTCTCACCGTAAAGAAAGTCGGCGATGAAAGGAAAGTTCTGAGTGATATTACAGAAGATTTGTCACGGAAAAAGATCCTTCTTGTTGAAGACATGCTCGAAACAGGCAAAAGTTTACAGGTTGCAAAGGAATATTTGGAAGCGAAAGGTGCTGATGTTAAGACAGCGTGCCTGTACACCATGCCCATTTCAGAAGTGAAGCCCGACTACTCATTGAAAGAAATCTCTGAAGTCGCCCACTTCCCATGGGAATGAACCAGTAACAATTCTTTGCACTAGAGTTTTCCAGTTGTCCCGAGCATCTTCACCATGAGCCAAAATAGTCCACTTTAGTCCAAAGGTGGACTATTTTGATTTTTATGTTTCTATTCGTGTCGGACTAGGGAGGACGACATGCCTGATAATCGTGAAATATGTATCGCGCCAAAAGGTCATCTGCGCCTCATTCACGTTGACGCACGCGACCATTGGCATTCACTTCAAGGTGATTTTAAATCACCGCAGGAACTAACCAGCTCGCTGTCTGCGAAGTTGCACAGCGAGCGACTTGAATTGCGAGCGTTCAATGATTGCGGCGAAGAAATCGCAATCTGAATGACATCTTGAAATCACCACTCTGCCCCGCATTAGTTTCGATGTGGGGCAAACTTTTTTAAGAGGTCGCGCAGGTCTTCGTCGAACGGCAACCAAGCAATCGTCTGCATTAAAGTTTTCCAGTTGTCCCGAGCATCTCCACCAATATCAAAAGCCGCCCGACGGGCGGCTTTTGATCTAGGAAATGATTACAATTCTATGCCCGCTGTCACGCTTACTTTGCCTTCGCCGGCGTCGGTGATATAGATCCCCATGTTCCGGTCTCCCTTTGACGCGGAAAGAACGGTGGCGCCCCCAACGTTGGCGGTGTTTTCCAACTTCCAACCGTTTGATTGCAACTGCGCCCTGTAGTGATCCGCAACCGCTTGCGATGATGCGCTCACCGTATATACGATTGCTGAACCCGCTTCACCCGTTTGTGGATTCGAGGTGCCTGAATACTGGATCGACGCGCCTGCGAAATTCGCAGGTGCATCCGTCGGCCAGTTCTCCGGCATGCTGCCGCCACCTACTGTTGCACTGTTCCCTTGATCGTCGGTGTACGTCGTCGAACCATCCATGTTGCGATCCGTGTCTACGCCAGCCATAGTGCCTGCAATACCGCCCATGTCGCGCGTCACAAGCCACCCCAAGAGGAGCACCACCACGATAGCGCCGATAATGTACCACATCTTGTTGGAGCCTGATGTAGAGGGCGTCTGTGTTTCTCCGTCCATAGAAAAGTAGATTATGAGTAAATGAGTAATGGAACACCTAGTTTCGCACTTTTGTGCCGCCACGCAAGCGGCGGACCTATTGGCGATCGAACACGACTTCGGGAGCGCCAGCGACATACGGGGCTACCTGGTATGGCTGGAAGATGAACGTAACGGTACTCGTGCCAACAAAAAACGTCCGGTAATTCTCTGTTTTCGGCTCCGCGCCCTCAGGAGCAATGATATCGTTCCCCAGTTTCGCCTGCAGTTGCTCTTGTGCCTGCGCCGCGACCCCTTGGAGCGAGAGACCGATCATCGAAAGCGCGTCATCAAGCGCCATCTCTTTGTTCCTGCGTCTGTCAAAGTTAAACGTCATGACGATGGGGAGCGGGTGCGCGCCGCCAAAGTCCTGCCCGAATACTATATGGGCACTCGCGACATCACTATCGAGATATGTCTTCGTTATGCTCCCATACAATTCATATTTGCGAAGGCCCTTCGCCACGGGCGTGTCAGTGGCCGCTTGTGTTTTGATTTCGGCGACCATATCATCAATCGACTTTTGTATCACTGCATCAAATTCAGGAATACCGAACTGCGGATATTCCACATCTATCGAATACTCTTTCGCGTCTTCTTTCAGCACGTGCGTCTGCGCCTGTGCCGTATCCGGCTGCGCCGCATCCTGGACGCTTTTCTCGGGAATCTGCCAAAACGCTAGGTATCCGGCTCCGACAACGGCGAGTATGGCAATGACAAGGAGTGAGTAGCGGGTCATGCGGGCAGTTTATCATGGCACCGTTCTTAGACTGGAGGGATGCTGATGCATCACGACACCTCACCCAAAAGCGCAATATCGAGCAGTCGGTGAGCGCAATGCGGGGCTCTGTAACGAAGAAGCGCGTCGAGTGCGTTTGTCATACGTTCCAAACTTCGTAGCGGGTGGGAGCCCAGCGTTTGCGCAAACTTAGGAGGTCGCGCAGGTCTCGACGCAACGACATAAAGAGCGCGCGTATCAGCATTGGAGTGTCGTGAACGTGTTCCATAGGGTTAGTACAATAATCGCTTCGCTTGTAATATTCGACGTCGGATTTTCCCTGGTCGTCGGGTCGTGGCCACAACTTCGACATTCGCCGATTTTGATGCGGACAGCACCGTCTGCGCCTCATGCATATATTTTTGGATATCCAGCCATGTATCAATCTTTTTCATATGTCATGTCCATGATCCGCAAACTTGAGCGCAGTTCGAGGCGCGGAGAATACGCTTTTCGAGTCGTACAGAACGTACGATGAGAAAAGTGTAGAGGCTCCGGAACGATGAAATGTGCCAAGTTTGCGGATCATATTAATATTTTCGGACGACGGCTATCACGACTGCTTCGATACGGAATGTGTCGTTCGGATAGATTGGTTTGTATTTCTCATTCGCGGGTTCGAGATAGTAATCACCTTCCTTTTTGCCTGCCGTGAGCTTGGTCGAACGGCGCAAGTATTTCATCGTGTACTCGTTGTCTATACTTGCAACGACGATCTGTCCCACTTTGTACTGTGCGCGGCGCTCGACGACGACCATGTCCCCTTCGCGGATACCGGCGCCTATCATCGAATCGCCTTTTACTTTCAATATGTAGCTCGATTCTTTGTTGGGCGTTAAATATTCGTCGAAACTCATCACATCGAGCAACTCTTCTTCGGCTGGCGATGGGAATCCCGCCTCGACGAGCCCAAGCAGTTTTATACCACTTTCGAGTGAACGTGGGATGATGCGGCCGGTGCCGTCTTTGCCGATGAAGCCGGCTTCTTCAAGCTTTTCGATGCGATAGTGGACCGCACTTTTGGTCTTGTAGTCCCACAGGTCCATCAATTCGGAAAATGAGGGCATCCGCTTGTGAGCGCGATAGAACCTCTCCAGCGCTTCCTTGTATTCCTGCATATTCTCCATATCACTAGTCTATAGAACGTTCGTTCTATAGTCAAGATACGGGGTGTGGATATATGGTGGTGGAAGCTTGAGAATCCCTCTCGGCTTAAGCGAGGATGCAGACATGGGACCGAGCAGTGCCGTCGTACAAGAGTATGGGGCGAAGCTGATCAAGATCCTTGACGAGCACAATCCACAGCGGGATGTTTCTTACAGGGCGGAAGGAACGCTTGAGGCGGTGACTGCGTTCGTGCGCATCGTGCCCGTGACGGACGAGCAGAAGGAGCAATTTGCTCAGGCAATCCACAACCTGTGGGTGCGGTACAAGCAGACGCAGAACATCCGCGTCGACCTTAAACAGGTGGTTTGGCCGAGCAACCGCTTTGGGATCGCAGCCCTCACTGCACTTGGCTATCCGCCGCCAATCGACGACGCCGACAAGAAGGCCAACGCCGCATAGGCATCGACTCCGTAGGAACGGGTGGCATCGGCGCGATGACTAGCTCATCGCGCCGAATGATTTTATGCGAAAATGCGTGTATGTACCTGCGTACCATGACGATGCTAATCGGCGGATTGGCACTCGGCATATATATCGGCGCATACATTTTTAACGACGAACAGCTTTCCGTCCCGGAAAATACAGCGCTTATCCATGCCAGCGAAGTTGTTGACGTTCAAACGTATTCCGTAACAAAAGTTATCGACGGCGATACCATAGTTATTGAAAAAAGCGGCGTGAAAGAAACCGTGCGCCTTATCGGGCTCGATACTCCGGAAACGGTTGACCCTCGAAGCCCAGTGCAATGTTTTGGCAAAGCCGCGTCAGACGAGGCGAAGCGGATGCTAACGGGTAAACGAGTGCGGCTTGAGATGGACGCTTCGCAAGACGAACGCGACAAGTACGGCCGACTACTCGCATATGTATACGTGGACGATGTGCTTTTCAACCAATACATGATAGTGAACGGTTTCGGGCACGAATACACGTATAATATTCCCTACAAATACCAAAAAGAATTCAAGGGGGCCGAATCTGTTGCGCGTGCACAAAAAAGGGGCCTCTGGGCGGACGATGTATGCGCGGAATACAATGCCTTCATCCCGGCAATCGAAAGCCCGTGGACCATTCCCCTGCCCTTTACTTCGGGCGAATATGAATGTTCGCGCAATACCTACAACTGCTCCGACTTTTCAAAACAATCTGAAGCTCAGCACGTGTTCGAGTTGTGTGGCGGAGGCCGCAACGATGTGCATCTATTGGACGGTGATCATGATGGACGGGTGTGTGAATCATTGCCCTGACCTCGAGTACGTCCACAGAGCCGTGGGGGCCGTGCCGCATCGTTCTGTATACTTACCAACATGCCTTTTGCTGGAACTCGTTACTTTGCGCTGCTGATTATCGGTGCGCTTTGTTTCACCGGCCTTATGGCAGAGGCTCAAACGAATCCGTGCAATATCCCCGGTACGCGACCCGCAACTGCCAGCGATGCGGCTGTAAAAAATGGGACCATAGAAGCGGGAAGATGCTATAACCCCAATGAAGTGGGTATAGGCCAAAATGGCGAAGAGGCCAAAGCATATCTAAACAGTCTGCCGAAAAGATGTGTTGGCCAGTGTGCCGCACCCCCGGACAAAGCACACGTTGATAAATTGAACGATACCTTCGCGATCTGCGCGGCGAACTTTTTTAAAGCATACACGGCACGATACGGCACGGTGTATATAACGTCAGCCTATCGAGACGGGCCGTCAGGCGAAAATGCGCGGGCGGGCGGGGTTCCCGGTTCGAGCCATACGAGAGCAATCGCGATCGACGTGAATCCGGCAAGTGAAAACTTGTACCCCATGATGTGGAACTTCGCGAAAGCGAATCCACAATTTGGTATTTGTTTTCCACACGAAGGTTTCGATAGGCCCCACATGATCCTCGCTGGCAGTGGCGGCGGTGAAGCGGCAAAATGCGCGGCACGAGGCGTTGCAAGACCATGCAACGGTCTATCTTTCGACCCAAGTTCTGTGCAACCTGCTTACGGTGGACTCTCACCAACATCAGCGCTTTCAAATCAGATACGCCAAGCACTTATGACACCTCCTCCACCGCCGCCTCCGCAGATGCAGCAGCCGGTCTCATCGAGCCAGCAACAACCCACACAAAGTGCATACCAAGAAACGCCAACCGGTAGCGGGTCGACTCCGACGTCTCAGACACCTGGTTCAAATTTGTTCACGCCGGTCAATATCGGCACCAACGGCAATACAAACCTGAACAATCAGCCGAGCCCAACATCAAGCATCGACCTCATCAACGCTCTTGCGAATCCAATTTCCGCGACATCGTCTGAGATTGGGACGCCTATCGCCATTTCGCTCATTCTTGAAACGATCAAGGATATCGCAGGACTGGGCACGACCACAAGACCGACGACAGCAACCAGCACCGCAAGCGGCACGATAGTCAGCATGCAGCCGGTGAACTCGCAACCAACCTTTACCTCGCCGGACCTTGCCGGAAGTGTTCCGCAGTACTCAGCACAACAGCTCTCAACGTTTCAGAGGGCTTTAAATGACATCCGTGAGGCGCTCGCTCGCATTGCATCGCTCCTGAAACCATTCCGGGGTTTTGGCGATAATCCTCACGCGGAATAGCGTTGCCCCATCGGATAACTTCTGGTATAGTGCCGCGACCAATGGGATTCACGAAATACACGTCGCAGGCGGAAAAAGAGCGCGTTCGAATGAACGAGGGTATACGCGCCAAAGAGGTGCGCTGTCTTGGCCCCGAGGGCGAAAACTTCGGTGTACTCGCGATACAAGATGCGCTCGCGAAAGCTCAGGAAATGGGGCTTGATTTGATCGAAGTATCGCCGAACGCGAATCCCCCGGTCGCCAAGATCGCCGATTACGGTAAATTCAAGTACGAGCAGAAAAAGAAAGACAAGGAGATCAAGTCTAAGGCCCGCGTGACCGAGACAAAAGAAGCGCAGGTCAAAATCGGCACGAGCACCAACGACATGAACATCAAAGCCACCAAGATCGGCATGTGGTTGCGCGAGGGCCACCGCGTGAAAATTGACCTCTTTTTGTGGGGACGCTACAAGTACATGGACTTCGCTTTTCTCAAAGAACGCCTTGAGCGCTTTCTTGCAATAATCCCTGAATCGTATAAAATCGCCGACGAGATCAAGAAGAGCCCCAAAGGCCTCTCGGTCGCGATAGAGCGGGACTCTTCCGCTAAAAAAGCCACGAAACCGGCAGCCGGTACTGCAGAATTGAAGAATTTGGATGCAGTGCAAGGCGCGGGGGAAGCGGCGCCGGAGGCGTAATATATTACGGTGACGGTGACGATGGGGCCCCGCAACGAAGCAATGCGCCAAATTCTTCAATTCTGACTATGAAAACGAATAAATCATACTCCAAGCGCCTTCGCGTAACCCGTAAGGGCAAGATAGTATCCCGTGCACCGGGTCAGAATCATTTCAACGCCAAGCGAAGTGGGTCTGAGACCATGCGCCACAAGCGCGCCGGGAGCATACAGATGACTCAGCAGAATAGAAGTCGGTATTTGGCATAATCGCTTTCGTAATTCGATCAGAAAACGAACAATTGTATGGCACGCGTAAAACGAGGCACAATGAAAAACAAGCGCAGGAAGAATATCCTAGCGCAGACAAAGGGCTACCGATTTGGTCGCAAGAGCAAGGAGCGCGTGGCCAAAGAAGCGATCCGCCATGCCGGTGTGTACGCTTTCCGACACCGCAAGGCGAAAAAGCGCGAATACCGCAACCTCTGGGCACTGCGCATCAATGCCGCCGCTCGCGAAGCAGGTATGACATATTCGACACTGATAGGAGCTCTAAAGAAGTCCAATATCACGATAGACCGCAAGGCGCTCGCCGCGCTTGCCAAGGACCATCCCGAGTCGTTCACACGGCTTGTCGAACAGATCAAAGCCTAGAATCGCCCTCTCGGGCGCCTTTGCTTTAGAGTATAACTTGAGCGCCTTTGCCTGTGGCGGACCAGCCATCGTGATTGTCGTACACAAAGTTCGACGTCGCTTTCATCTTCTTCACCATCTCTATCAATTGTTCCACCATCGCTTTCGGATCAGTTTCGAAAATAATATTCGGATTCGGACGGTGCGCCGCATCGATTAAGAGCTGGAGGAGCTCGTCGGTATCGGCATCGCCCTGCAAAACGCCGGTCGGACGCTGGTCCTCGAACGCGATAGCAAACTCGTTGATGGTGCCAATGCGGCCTGGGCCGATTATCATCGCATCCGACGAGCGGACGAAGAGCATATCGCGTCCGGAGTACCCAAAGCCCGTATAAATGACAACATCCATGTAATCGAGCGGTAATTTGTAGACGTCGACGTGCTCTTTCTCGGTCGCTGCCGGAGAAATCCCAATTGAAAATCCGCATTCATCTTTAGCACCCATCGCGGCATAGAGCGGAAAGCCGGTCGTCGCACCGGTGGTGATAATGGCGCCTTGTCGTGCTATCTCGCGGCCGATTTCTTTTGCTTTTTCGAATGCGTCGAGTCCTGCATATGTGGTATCTGCCGCGCCGCTGACACCTATTTTCACGACGCCGTAGCCGTCTGGGAGGCGGCAAAAATTCTGGGGAACCGCCGTGTGATTAGGGTGGAGAATTTTCTTCATCATCGTTTACATATTATACCCCATTAGATAGCAGCGACCTGCATCTAACGGGGCAGGTCACCAGTCGATATCGACTGTCTCATTTTGTTCAGGCACACGTGCCTCCACATTCAGGAAATCTTTGATGCGCTGTGCTAGAAACATTGATGATTTCGGCTCCCCCATCGTGACGAACACCTTCTCGAGACTTTCCCTCGCGTTTTCTACGAATTGCAGCAACTGGTCGCGGTCGGCGTGTCCCGAATAGCCGGTCAGATTATAGATGCGTGCACACACGTGCACGTCTGCGCCATCAATGGAAACGTGTTTTGCGCCGTCTTCGATGCGCCTGCCGAGGGTACCTGGCGCCTGGTAGCCGACAAAGAGGAGCATCGTGTCGGGTGAACCGAGGTACTCTCGTTCGTGCGCCCGCACCCTGCCACCGCCCGACATGCCCGCTCCTGCGATAATGACCTTCGGATTGGGTTCCTTGTGGATATCGCGCGACTCCCCTGTATTACGTATGACCTTGAGGCCAGGAAATGAAAAAAGGTCGGCGTCGGTACCAAACCTCTTTTGCGCTTCTGGATTGAAAAGCTTTGGATATTTCTTGAAGACATCGGTTATGCGTGTGCCCAAGGGAGCGTCGAGAAATACAGGAACAGATTCGAGGCCGCCGTGCTCGACCATTTCGTTTATTTCGTACAACAAGACCTGCGTACGCTCTATCGAGAACGATGGGATGATGAGGACACCCTTGCGCTCGTGTGTCTCTTCTATCGCTTTACGCAGGCGCGCGGTGCGCCCTGCGCGGCCTTCGTGGATGCGGTCGCCGTACACACTTTCCATCACGATGTAGTTGGCCCCTGCCGGACTCTCGGTGTCGTTTAAAAGCGGTTCCGGCGAATTGCCTAAATCACCGGTAAAAACAATCGAACGCTCGAGTGCTTGCCCGTCGGAGCCTTGGCGAAGTCGGGACAATTTGACCATCGCAGAACCGAGCACATGTCCCGCATCCAACAATTCGACATTCGCGGCGCCAACCTCGAACGTTTCATGGTACTCGCGCCCTTGCCACAGCGCGAGTGCACGTTCCGTGTGCTCTGTTTCGTACAACATGTCACAGCCGTGCCGCGTGACTTCATCGCGCATAATCTTTACCGCGTCTTCAAACATGACGGCGCTGATCTCTTTGGTCGCATGCGTTGAATAGATGGCGCCCCGGAAGCCATCGCGAACCAGCTTCGGAATGCGTCCGATGTGGTCGGCATGTGCGTGCGTGACGATAAGCGCCGTTATCTCGTGGGGCTGATACGAAAAGGCGGCGAAATTCACGTCGTCGCACGTGTATTCCTGCGATTGCGAGCCGCAATCGATCAATATCTTTTCCTTTCCCGTATCAAACAAGAAATTTGCGCCCGTCACCGTGCCCGCTCCCCCGCAAAACGTGATCTTCGCCATGCTCATATGCGCCGGTATACCTGCCAGCCGAGCCAGCCGCCGCAGAGATCGGCAACAAGATCAATCATCGTATCAAGCGGCTGAGAATTCGCGCCGATCGCCAGTTCAAAAGCCTCCCAGAAAAGACCAGCGCCGAGCACCAGCAGAAGCGCAGTCCACAGCGCCGGACGATAGCCAGCGATGACGATGCACATGAGTATAAAAAACATTGCCCATAGGCCGCCGAGCACGTGTGACGGCACAAAATACCATTCGATCTGGTTCTGCGCGTATGCTGAGATTGCGCTGAATTGTGCGATTGCGAGCAATGAAACAATACCAAGCTGGGCAAACAGCAATCGTCGGCGCATTGGTACGATTCTAGCACCAAAAAACTCCGCGTATGCGGAGTTTTTTGGAAGCGGCGGTACGGCAAGCCTGGGTTGGATACCAGGTGGGTGACCTAAGCATCTGTTCTGCTGAAATCTGCAGAGCAGTTCTCATTGGAACAGCGCAAATTCGATCTTCCCTTACTTGAACCAAGCAGGTTTAAGTACCAGCCGCTTACATCAGTATATCAAATCGGTATATATAAAACACGTAAAAACGTTCCAGGTGCGAGGCGCGGAGAAAGCGGCGTACGAACCGTACGAATTTGTACGGTGAGTGCGACGCCGAGGCTCCGCAACGACGCAGATGGGGCGTTTTTACGTGTTTTACTCGTCGACGCCGTGACGCTTGTACTTATGCATCACAACCTTCCCAAACCAATGCTGTATTTCGTGTTCCGCTTCCTGCGGCGTTTCGGAGCAGTGGAGAATATTGGCGACCGCGCGCTTTTCAGCGTTGGCGATCGCAGGCGAATCTATGGAAAAATCGCCGCGTATTGTGCCCATGTCCGCCATGTAGGGAAGGGTGGGCCCTGCGATCTTGCGAACGACATCCACCGCATGCACACCCTGCACGACCATGCGCACGAGAGGTGCTGAGACCATGTAGTCGAGGAGCCATTCGCGCACCATGCCACCCAAGACCTTGGCATCGTCGCTTCCTAATTCTTTTTTGGCATCGAGACCGTACTTCTCGTACGTGCCAAGTGTCTTCATACCGAGGCGTTCTACCCATGCCGGATCGGTCGGATAGTGTTCGTCTATCATTTTTGTATCCGGCTGGAACATCTCGAGTGCGACGATCTTCAGATCACGCTGTTCGAAGCGGTGGATAACTTCTCCGATAAGGCCTTTGCGGACCCCGTCGGGCTTGATAAGAACGAATGTCTTTTCTTCTTTTAGGTTTTGCATGGGCGACAATGTAACACAGATTGCTGAAAAACGGAACGCATTCCTAGAGCTGGATCGGCGAGGGTTGGGGTTCGAGCTTCACGGTGGTTTGGCCGAATTTGCGGCGAACGTCGGCCTCTACCTCTTCCCTGTCGCGGCCGAAGGTACGGTATGAAAGGTCTTTCAGTGCTTCCACACCCGAATAATCGAACTGCGGGAGCGTGACCGTGGAAATCGTGAATGGGCGCGCGGGAACGCCGTTGACGAGGAGTGCCACGACTGCCGAGCGATTGGGCAGATTCTCGAGGTCCTGCGCATTGAACGTGGGTGCAAATTGCTTTTCCAAAAATTCTGCATCGGTCGTGCCGATACGAAGCGCGATCTTGGTGCCCACGTTGCCTATCACCGCATCGCGGATCTTCTCGTCGAGTTGCGCGATGAATTGGTGTGCGATTGTGAGCGATAATTTATATTTGCGTGCTTCGGAAAGGATTGTCGAAATGGATGGAGTCGCGAAGTTCTGGAACTCGTCAATGTACATATAAAACACCGGCAGGTCGCCGCGAGTATCTACGCGTGAGAACGCGGCTTGGAGGAATTTTGACACCAGGATGAGGCCCAAGAGTGCGGTGTTCCTGTCGCCGAGGCGGCCCTTGGAGAGATTGGCGAGAAAGATTTTCTTGCTGTCCATGATCTCGCGGAAATCGAATGCCGATTTTTCCTGGCTTACGATCGGTCGCATGATGTCGTTGGTCAAAAACACATCGAATTTGCTCGTGATGTACGGTGCGACGTTCTCAAGCGACGGGTCGCCCTGCGCCTGCTCGGCGATCTTGCGCCAGAATTGCACGATGATGGGGTTCTGACAGCGCGCAAGCTTCAGATTACGAAATACTGGGTCTGCAAAAACGCGAGGTATCTCGACGAATGTGCTCCCCGAGTCCGGGTCTTCGATGACGAGCTGTACCGCATTTCTGTAGTACTGCTCAAACATCGGGCCGAACGCTTCGGGTACGTCCGCGTAGAGTTTGCGAAAGATCCCATATACTTCGTCTATGACGAACGTTTTCATTTCCGGCCTTGAACGATCGTATTCGAGCATATTGAGGCCCATCGGCCGCGCCGTGTGCGAGGGATCGAAGTAAATCACATCCTTCATGCGCTCCGGCGGAATCGAGGCGAGCACGTCTTCAATATCGTTGCCGTGTGGATCAATGAACGCGACCCCCTCACCGTTCTTGATGTCTTGGATGATCATATTCTTGATGAGGCCGGTCTTACCGGTACCGGTCTGCCCTATTACATAGCAGTGCCGCAAACGGTCCGCCGCGCCAAAATGTACCAGGCTCTCCGTTGCACCGTAGTGATTCGTGCCGATAACGATGCCCTCTGCCGGCATCTCTACCGGCGCAGGTGTTTGTTTGGCGAAGCTGCGCTTCAGTTCGCGCGAGGTCGTGACGCGCTCTGCGGTGAAGTGGAACATGGATGTAATCTCCGCGAGCGAAAGCGGCATAGCGATCGAATGGTCGAATGTACGATACGTGAAATCGTGCAGGAAATTGCGTATGCCCCAGTTTGAAACGCGTTTAAAGACGAGTGAATTGCCCTTCGAATCATCGTACTGACTGAACGATGCGATCAGATTGCCGAGCATGTCGTCTGCTCGCTTATGGTCACGCGCAGAAGTAACGAGCCGAATCGAGACCGGCGCAATACGTGTTTTTACCTTGCGGGTGAGGTTCTCGACCGCAATCTGGTCACCCTTGTTGCGCTTTTCTTCTTCGAGCTCCTTTTCGCCCTTTGGAAATACGAGGTCCATCGCGATCGAATGCAGGGCCTCGCCAATCTCCGTTTCTGCAACTTTGAGCGCTTCTTGGATCGGCTTCCCTTTTTCGAGCTCTCGGAGCATTTTCTTGTAGTGATTGTTGTACCTGTCGCCCTCTGTCGAGACGGTAAATTGAATTGCCGCGCCTTCGCCGTGCTTTGCTGTCTGCGCGAACGCCGCAAGGAGGATGTTCATCGGATCGTGGTCGAACATGTCTGGGGTTTTGAGTGGATACGCCGAGTGATGGCTCAATTCAGCATACGCGGCGGCGTGTGCACCTTCGTAATTGAACACGTTGTAGTCGCCGCGGGATTCGGTGATGTGCGCATTGGGAAATACTGATGAGATGAGGCGTTCGGCGAGCGTCTTTTTGCCCCGTGGCACCGCTAAGAAAAGCGACGCTTCCTCCGAGCCTTCGGGCACGGCGATCTCAAGCGAAAAACCCTCCGTATGATCCACGAGCGACATGAGCCCCGCATAAAGCTGTTCGGACGAGGACAGGAGCTGTTCAAGCTTTACTTCGCGCGCACTGTCTTGCGTGCCCTCGCCGTGCGCCTGCGGTTGAACCTCAAAAAGTATCATGTTGAGTGCGCGCTGTACTTTTTCTGGTGCACCGAGGCCGTGATCCGGCAGGCCCTCGGCGACGTAGCGCACAAGCGCGCGGTGGAAATCGTCTTCGAGGTGCGGATTTTTTATCCTGGCCGCGACCGAAAGCGCGTTCCGGATGCCTCGCTGAGAAAGTATCTGCAAGAGTCCATCGAGCTGTTTGTCGTGTGCCTCGGGCTCGAGGTTCAGCACATGTCGCACGGTCTCGTGTTCGGGCATGATGACCGTTTCGTGCAGAATGGTTGCGGCCGGCGTCTCGGCATAAGCCATGACCTCGCGCTTGGCTAAGCGGTCCTGTTCGGCGCGGTTGGGCGCTGTATTCAATTCCCGCTCCTTGTCGGCCACGCGCTCGCGCAAATATTCCAGCTCCTCCTCGGGAGATTTGAATTTTTCAGATGCACGTTCCGCACCCTGGCGAAACGCGCGCTCCATTTCCGTCCGCACTGGAGGCATGGAGAAATTATATCATCATGTAGTGAAGCTCCCTCACTCCATCTTCGAGTTGTTTTTCCTGAACAAGCTTGTACCTTTTGTCTTGGGAAATATCCTCAAACGGTTTTATGCCAGTTCCTAATTTTAGTTGATGTACCGACAGGAAAATCTCGTTCACCATTCCCTTGTCTAGAAAAGTTTGGCTAACCTGTGCTCCCCCAGCAATCAGTATTTTACTTAAGCCGCGTTTCTCTGCTATAGAAATAGCCTCTTCCGGTGAAGTGGCTGTGGTTACATTTTCTGCAGTATTAATTTCATTCGGTTTGGTAGTAAGAACTATATTAAGCACTCCCCCGATTGGGTAGATTATCTTCTGATATTGGTCGAAGGTTTTTCGTCCGATAATTACACAGCCAGCATCCTTCGCGCGAAGCTTAAAAAGTTCTTCGTCTGAACTTGAGACCCAATTCGAGTCCCCATCGGTCTTAGCAATAAAACCATCCTGTGATATCGCAAGGTGGAGGATGATGTACATATTTACAAAAGCGATTTCGCACCAATGTCGCGGCGGTAGTGCTTGCCTTCGAATTGGATAAGCTCGGCCGCCTTGTAGGCTTTATCGAGCGCGTCTTTCAGCGTGTCATCCACGGCAGAGACTCCGAGTACGCGGCCACCGTTCGTCATCAAGGTCGAACCTTGATATGTGGTACCAGCGTGAAATACCACCACCCCATCGACTTTCTCGGCCTCTTCAATACCGGTGATGGGTAGCCCCTTTTTATATGCATCCGGATACCCGCCGGATGCAAGTACTATGTTGGCCGCGAATTTCCCACTCCATTTTGCACTATCATATATGATAGTGCCGTCGGCTGATGCCTCGAGGAGGTCGAGGAGGTCAGACGTGAGCAATCGCATATACACCTGAGTTTCAGGATCGCCAAATCGGCAATTGAATTCCAACACCTTGGGGCCTTTTGAGCTCATCTTGAGGCCAGGATAGAGCAGGCCCCTGAATTCTGATCCACGCGATTTCGTCGCGGCGAGTGCGGGCTTTACGATGCTTGTCCCGATATCACTCATCATCTCAGGTGTGACCCACGGCAATGGTGCGATCGTGCCCATGCCGCCGGTGTTTTTGCCGGTATCACCATCCCCGACCGGCTTGTGATCCTGCGACGGTGGAAACAGCACGTAATTCGTGCCGTCGGACATCGCATGAATTGAAACTTCTTGGCCATCAAGATATTCTTCTATCACCACTTGATCGCCTGCCGCATTAAATACCCGATCGAGCATGATTTCTTTCAGTGCCTGTTCGGCTTCTGTAAGCGTCCGGCACACATATACGCCCTTGCCGAGCGCGAGTCCGCTCGCTTTCACCACAATGGGTGCACTGTGCACTTTCATATATGAAAGTGCAGATTCGTGGTCAGAAAACACTCCGAATTCGGCGGTAGGAATACCCGCCTCTGCCATCAATTGTTTGGAAAAAGCTTTTGAAGCTTCTATTTCTGCAGCAGCCTTGCTCGGACCCCAAATACGTAGGCCACGCTCCTTGAAAAAATCCACAATGCCCAGTGCGAGCGGGTCGTCCGGGCCGACGATGGTAAGAGCAATGTTCTTTTCTTTTACAAAATTTGTGAGCTGCTCGAAGTCGGTGACGGCTATTGGCACGTTCTCTCCAACATTTCCGGTGCCACCGTTGCCGGGTGCGATGTAGATATTCTGAATACGGGGCGACTGCTTCAACTTCCATGCGAGGGCGTGCTCTCTCCCTCCGCTCCCGACAACAAGTACATCCATGGTCATGTTTTTGTGGTGTTCGACTCAATATACCGCATCGTGTCTTCCGGAGTACTGGCGAAATAGAGGAGTTCCGCAAGCGCTCTCGGCAAGAAACCCTCGGTATCCATGCGTTCAAGCTGCATTTTCATACCATCGTAAAATCCGTCTGTATTCAAAAAGACGATCGCCTTATCGTGAAGGTTGTGTTTCTTCTTTTCCAAGATGTCTGCGACCTCGTCGAGTGTGCCCAAACCACCAGGAAGTACGACAATAACATCCGATCTTTCGAGCAGTTTGGCTTTACGCTCTGGCCAATCTTTTGCAATGAACATCTCGTCCGCGTTCGGTCGAGCTTTGTCTTTAATAAGCTCCACTGAAATCCCGATAATGCGTCCGTGCGCCTCCTGAGCGGCATCGGCAATAACTTTCATCGTACCGGTGTCTGATCCTCCCCACACGAGCGTATGACCTCTTTGTGCAATGAGCGTTGCGAATTCTTTCGCGTCAGACGTATAACGTTCTCCGACATCGCTTGCCGAACAGAATACGCCGATGTTCATGGGATATATATTACCCTGTTTTGAAGTAACGGCGACAACTTGAATATTCCCATTCCAACGCTATAGACGAGAATTGGGGATATTTAATCAATCAGATTTTTCGCTTTTAGGTCGTCGAATATGAGGTGATCGACTGGCGAGGTCAGCGATTTTTTCGAATAGTCGAACCAATCCATTAATTCCACTTCCGCCTGTGGCTTCAGCTCACCAGAATATTGTGCCTGATAGCATGTCATCCGCACCATAGTTCCCTCTGGTTTTCCGTGCGCTTGCGCCTCGAACGACCCGTAATACACGATCGTCGCCGGATCGATATCCACGTTTAATTCCTCTTTTACTTCCCGTATGAGCGCCTGCTCATCACTCTCTCCTGTGTCGCGCTTACCACCCGGGATGTACCAGGTGTCTTTTCCTTTGCTTTTCGTCTCTAACACTTTGCGGCCTTTCAGTTCGATAAACGCGAGCTTGTCGATGTATGTTTTATTCATATTAGGCTTTGGTCAGAATTTCGGGGCCGTCTTTCGTGATCATCACGGTGTGTTCGGCATGCGCAGTGCGTGAACCGTCTTTGGTGCGGTACGAATGGCCGTCGGCGTCTACGAATAATTCGCCTGAGCCGAGCGTCATCATTGGTTCAATTGCAATCACCAATCCTTCGGTGAGCTTTGCACCTTTTCCTGCCTCGCCGAAATTCGGTACATGTGGCTCTTCGTGCACTTTCAATCCGACGCCATGTCCCGAAAGGTTCTTTGGATATCCGAATCCGTATTCCTCGGCCACATGCTGTACTGCGTAGCCGATATCGCCCGTTGTACCCCCAAGCTGCGCCGCTTTTATACCTGCGGCGAGCGCCTCGTATGTACCGGCAACGAGCTTTTCATCCTCTTTGTTCAGCGGACTTCCTGCGATAACGGTCGCCGCGTGATCGGTAAAAAGTCCTCGATGTTTGATACCGAAATCAATGCATACGACGTCGCCATCGGCTATCGGCACATCGCTTTCACTTGCCGGGCAGTGCACTATTGTGTCGTTGACCGAAACGCACAGGCCCGCCGGGAACGGCACCTCGCGCTTGCCTCCGTAACCATAGAATGCGAGCTCGTCGCCATCGGCGTTGACCATTTCGCGCGCTTTATTCTCAAGCTCGATCGGCGTAATCCCCGGTCGCACCATTTCCGAAATTGTTTTTACGTGCCGTGCGAGGCGTTTGCCGCCTTCTCGTAATATTTCTATTTCTTCTTGTGTCTTCGCGATCATGTATATAAAGGTCCGACCTTTTAAACTCCCAAGGTCGGACCTTAGGAGAGGCCGAGTACGGAAAGGATATTTTTGTGGACAGTCTCCACATCCGGTTCGCCGTCTACCTCATGGATGGTCCAGCCCAACTTCTCGAGCTCTTTAATGGACGGAACTACCTGTTCCTCGTACCAGGCGAATCGGCTCGTGATAGCTTCGTCCGTGGCGTCATCGAATCGTCCGCGTGCGACAAGGCGTGCCTTTGCGCTCTCCGGAGTGAGTTTTAGTACGACCGCATCCAATTTCGTGCGACCGAACATTCGCATCATGTCGTTGGCCGCACGAGACTGATCCGGCCTCCGACACGTGCCGTCGAGAATGACGTGCTGTGTCCCGTCAAAGGACTCGTTGAGCATTTTTGTGAGCAGAAATATGGGCATGAACGATGGGACAAGTCCCCCAGCGGAAACTATTTCCCCGGTCTTTGTGGCGAACGCCGTGCCCGACTGCATGAACGCACGTAAAAGATTGCCCATCTCGGGTCGTATGATGCCGTGCGCCCCGCTCTCTTTCAAATACCCTTCCAAAAGGTCGCACTGTGTTCCCTTACCGGAACCGGATATACCGAAAAATGCGACGGAAAGCGGCTGCATATTATTCAAGAGTATAGCCCTCTTTTTTTAGAATCGCTACGATCTCGTTCACCGCATCGTCGAGCTTATCGTCCTCGTTGGTGATCCGATAGTCGTACCACGGAGCCTCCGCATTAACCTCGTTTTCAGTGAATTTCCTGCGCTCCTCCCACTCAACATCGCTCATCGGGGCGCGCGCTCGAATGCGACGCTCGAACGCATCGGGCGATGGCGGCATAATAAAAAACGTAGTTGCGTCGTAGTTTTCTTTAAGATACTTGGCACCGACGATCTGCACGACCGCGACGATGGTCTTACCGCTTTGCAGCCGCGCATCAATGTCGGATTTATACGTGCCGTAGTACGTGTTTGTATCCTTGCGGTGATAGTGTTCCGGTATATTGCTCTGCGCCACCTCCTCGAGGAATTTTTCGTTAGAAAGAAAGTGGTAGTTGACACCGTCTTGCTCGCCGGGGCGCATCGCGCGCGTGGTCGCCGTGACCATGAGCGTGAGATTCTTGTAACGTGCGAGAAGTTTCTGCGCGATGGAATCTTTGCCGCTGCCGGCCGGCCCCGCAATGACAAATATCCTTTTGCTCATGCGCGACATCCTAGCATGCCTGCGCGATTAGTATTCGCGGATCGAAGTTTGAGCGTCTACTTTTTTGACCAGGTCCAAGACGACGGAGACGACGATGAGGAGCGCCGTGCCGCCTATTGTGAGTGCCGTGATGCCCGTAATCCCCTGCAGAATAATGGGCAGTACCGCCAAACTACCGAGGAACAGAGCACCGACGAGTGTGATGCGCGTGATGATATTGCCGAGATATTCGCTCGTGGTGCCGCCGGGGCGTACGCCCGGGACGAAAGCGCCGTTCTTCTGAAGATTCTTTGCGATCTGGTTCGGTTCGAATGTAATCGCGGTGTAGAAGTAGGTAAAGAGAACGACAAGCGCAAAGTAGAGCGCACCGTACACCCACTGATTATTAAGTGCATTTACGACTGATGTCGCACCTTGCGCAAGCCACGAGATCGAGACGTTCGAGACGAACGTGGCGATCATCTGCGGAAACAGGAGGAACGAGAGCGCAAAGATAATCGGGATAACGCCTGCCTGGTTGACGCGTAGCGGCAAGTACGTCGAGATGCCGCCGAGCACTTTCGTACCCCGCACTCGACGCGCGTAGGTGACGGGGATCGGGCGTTCCGCTTCAGTGATGAATACCACGCCAGCAGTGATGGCGATCGCTGCGGCGGCGAAACCAAGGTACGTCGGGAGCTGCGAGATATCGAATGCGAAGATCGCCTGCGAGAGACTTGCGGGAATGCCCGCCACGATGCCGGCGAAGATGATGAGCGATACGCCGTTGCCCACGCCGTATTCCGAGATTAATTCACCGATCCACATAAGCAGGACCGAGCCGGCAGAGATAACGATTACGTTGGTGGCAAGCTCAAGCAGGCCCAATTGGGGTACGATGCCATTTTGCTGCAACAGGATGATGAAGCTGAATGCCTGGACGAATGCGAGCGGCACGGAAAGATAGCGCGAGTATTGCGCGAATCGCTGGCGACCCGCATCGCCCTCTTCCTGGTACATTTCCTTCAATTTCGGTATGAGTATCGTCATCAATTGCATGATGATAGATGCGGTGATATACGGACCCACGCCGAGCATGACGATAGAGAGATTGGAGAAGCCGCCGCCTGCAAAAATGTTCAAGAGGCCGAAGAATTGGTTGTTACTCAAAAACGCCTCGAGCTGTGCAATATTGATACCTGGCGTCGGTATGGCTGCGAGAATGCGGAACACGACGAGCGCCGCAAGCACGAACAGTATGCGGTTACGCAAAGTTCCGTCTTCGAACACGAGTTTTACTTTTCGCCAGAATGTTTCAAACATATTATTGAACGCTTCCACCCGCTTTCTCGATCACATTTTTTGCCGCCGCCGAAACACCGAGGCCTTTGACGATGAATTTCTTGGCCGTCTCACCACCGACAATCTTAACAGGTACACTGCGGCGACCGATAAGCCCTCGCTCGCGCAGAGAGCCGAGCGTTATTTCTGCGCCACCGTCGAAGATCTTGTCGAGACGGTTCAGAGAAACAGCGACCGCGTCGGGAAGCATCGTATTCACCGTCCGTGCGCGGTTCTTACCGTACCCACGTCGCTTCGGTAATTTCTTGATGATGTCGCGCAATTCCGGGCGCTTTTTGCGACCCGAGCGCGCGTTCTGGCCCTTGGTACCACGGCCTGCTTGTTTGCCTTTGCCGCTTGACTGCCCGCGACCAACACGCTTTTTCGAGCGCGCGGCGGTTCGTTTGAGGGTATCGAGTGAAGCCATAAATATTATTTGGTGGAAGAAATGGAGCGCAGTGCCTCTACCGCAGCGCGTGCGTTGTTGATGGAATTCTTGCTGCGGGAGAGTAGTTTTGCGGTTACGTCGCTGACGCCCGCGAGTTCGAGCACGGTACGTACTGAGGAACCGGCA